>ERZ808258.6-NODE-6-length-269286-cov-25.429338_pt1 | contig 269286 bp, 371 predicted proteins | sample MGYA00521280_ERZ808258 | MGnify/ENA primary metagenome ERZ808258 (study PRJEB31516, sample SAMN03275585) | gut metagenome | biome: mammalia-associated habitat; material: feces | host: Papio cynocephalus | place: Kenya | collected 2012-07-19 ...
GGCGCGCGGAGGATCGCGGCGGCGGCGTCGGCGCTGTCCGCCGTGGGGAAGGTCGACGCCGCGGGGATCAGGTCCGTCGGGGACGCGCTGCCGGCGGTCAGGGCGGCGGCGTCGGCGGTCAGGGCGCTCGCCGGGATAAAAGACCCCGGGATCGACCTGTCGTGGATCGGGAAGGCGGCGGACGGGATCCGGGCGCTCGCCGGGATAAAAGACCCCGGGATCGACCTGTCGTGGCTGGCCGATATAAAAAGGGCGCAGAAGGACGCGGCCGGGATAAAGCCGGCGGCGTGGTCCGGCCTGGAGGCCGCGGCCGGGTCGCTGAGGGGCGCGGCGGAGATACTGGCGTCGCTGCCGGAGGGGGTCGACCTGTCCGGGCTGGCCGTGTCTTTGCCGGACGGGCTGGCGGGGATATCCGCGGCGGGGAAGGACGGATCGCTCGACGGGCTGGCCGCGGCGGGCGGCGCGATATCCGCGTTCGCAGGGGCGCTCGCGGCGGCGAAGGGGTTCGACCCGGCCGCGCTGGCCGCGCTGGGCAAGATAAAGGGGAACGAGCTCGACGGGCTGGCGGCGGTGTCGAAAAAGCTGTCGGCCGCCGGATCCGCGAACGCGGCGGCGAGGAACATCTCCGCGCTGGCCGGCGCGATGTCCGGGATATCCGCTGACCCCGCGGCCGCGGCGAGGTCGAGACGCGCGGTCAACGCGGTGTTCAGGGAGATCGGCAGGATAAGGATCGACCCCGCGGCGGCGGACGCGCTGAAAAGGGTCGGCTCAAAGGCCGGCGAGGCGGTCGAGGCGATGGCGAAGGCGGCGGCGGCCCTCGGATCGGCGGAGGTGCCGGCCGGCGCGGGCCGGAAGGCGAGGCGGATAGGCCGGGTGTTCAAGGAGATCGGCGCGGCGGCGAAAGACATGTCGGCGGGTCTGACCGCGAAGGACGTCACCGGCGTGAGACGGTCCGCGGAGGGTTACGAGACGTTCATCCGCCTGACGTCCGGCCTGTCGCTCAGGCTGACCGCGGCGGCGCTGCTCGCCCCGGCGGCGCTGGTCGGGGCGGCGGCGCTCCGGCTCGAGCTCGCGATAATCGGGAAGCATGTAAAGGAGATCGCGTCGATGTCCGCCAACAACGACAACGCGGCGAAGAACATCAAGGCGATGACGGGGTTCGTCCTCGCGCTGGGCGGGCTGACCGCGCTCACGGCTGGCGTCGCGCTCGTCATCGACGGGAAGATCATCGGCGCCATAGCCGCGGAGGCGGTCCTGTGCGGGATGCTGATCGGGGCGATGAAGCTGGTCCTGACGATATCGGAAAAGGACGTCGCGGCGGCGGACCGGAACGTCAGGTCGATGTCGGTCCTCGCCGGGACGCTGACGGCGATGACGGCCGGGATAGCGGCCGTGTCGTGGATCGCCGGGTCGGGGAACGTGATGGCGACGCTCGGAATCGCGGCGGCGTCGGCCGGGATGCTGATCGGGACGGCGTGGCTGCTGTCGAGGATCGACGGGATGGATAAGGCGGAGAAGGGCGCGAGCGCGCTCGCGCTGTTCAGCGGGTCGCTGCTCGCCGTGACCGCCGGGGTCGTCGTCCTTTCGAAGGCGGTCGAGTCAGCCGACGCCGGCGCGCTGATCGGGACGATCGGCCTGATGACCGTCGTCGGGGCGGCGCTGATCGGGGCGGCGGCGCTGATGGCGAAGCCGCGGGTGTCGGACGGATCCGCGGTCAAGGGCGCGGCGGCGCTGGCTCTGTTCGCGGCGACGTCGATCGGGATGATGACGGCGGTCGTGCTGCTGTCGAAGATCTCCGGCTTCGACGAAGGCGGCGGGTCGAAGATATGGCAGACAGTCCTGCTGATGACGGCGGTGACGGGGATCATGGCGGGGACGGCGTTCCTCGTGTCGAGATTCGGCCTCGCCGCCGCGCCGGGCGCGCTGGTCGGCATCGCGGCGCTGGGCATGATAGGATTCGGCATGGTGCTCATGACGAAATCCATAATGTCGATATCGGAAAAATACGACGGCAAGAAGGTGTGGAGTACGTTCGGCCTGATGGCGGCGGTGACGGCCGGCGTCATAGGGGTGGGCGCCCTGCTCGCGGCGGCGGCGCCGGTGACGTTGGCCGCGCTCGCCGGCGGGATCGCGTTCCTGCTTGTCGCGACGTCAATAACCGGCGGCATCGCCGCGGTGGCGGGCGTCAGGAAAACGCTCGAGGAAAACGGGCTCGACAAGCCGGACGGGAACGGACAGACATGGATAACGACCATGATAAAACCGGTGCTGAACGAGACGATGGGACTGTTCGCTGGAATCGACATGCCGGTGAAAATGGCGGTCGTCAGAAAGGGAAAACGCGCCGTCATGAAAGTCATCAAGGCGATCGACGGGATCGCCAAGTCGATGGTCGCGCTGAAAAAGGCGGGCATCGGCGCGGAGGAGGCGGTCGAATACGCGGCGAGCATGAAGACCGCGGTGTCGGGATTCATGACGGTCGTGACCGACATGCTGGCGGCGTGGGAGAAATCCGCGGACGACGGGCACAAGATACACAGGTCGACGATACGGAAGCAGAAGAAGACACTCAAGAACGTCGCGCGACTCGTGGGCGTCACCCGCGGTCTGATGAAAATCATCAGGGATTTCGACAAGGACGGGAAGGACGGTCGGAACATGATTGACTCCGCGGCGGAGAACGCGGCGGTCATTTCCGGCGCGGTGCTGTCGTTCACGACGGCGTTCTTCGCCGGCGACGAGTTCGAGAACGCGATCGGCGAGTCGTTCAGGCGGACGCGGCGGAGCCTGAAGATGGTGAACAGGCTGGTGAGGACGTCGTCGCGGTTCATGTCGATGATGAACGGCATCGGCGACAAGACAAGGGCAGACATGGAGAAGTCCGCGTCCGCCGGCGAGGGGACGGAGTTCGAGTCGAAAGGACGGCAGGTGTCGGACGCGCTGCTGAGGTTCACGACCGGATTCTTCGGCGGGATGGCGGCGCTCGACAAAACGGTCGACGAGAGGATGCGCGCGGCGAGGAAGCCGCTGAAGAACCTCCGCCGGCTGGTCGCGATAGTCCCGAATTTCCTCGGCGCGCTGCAGAAATATACCGACATGACGAGCGGGGAGGACGGGAAGCCGACCGCGGAAGACATCATGGCGAACGCGGAGAGTCTCGCCGCGATAGTGACGAACTTTACCGGCACGCTGTTCGGCAAATTCCAGGAGCTGTCTGAGCCGGGGACGGTGAGGAAGAACATAAAGAACCTCCGCCGCGTCATAAAACCGGTGACGTCGCTGGTCGAGATGCTGGCGTCATATGACAGCGGCGACGGCGAGACGCTCGCCAGGGTGTCGGTCGTCAACGGAAAGATAGAGAGGACCGGGACGGTGAACGTCACGAACGTGTCGAAGGCGATCATATCGGCAGTCACGCTGTTCCTGAAGACCATGTACGCGAAGGAGAACGTCGACAGGTGGAACGAGCTGTCCGGCCGCGAGCTCAACCGCGGCGCCGCCGTGTTCGGGAAGCTCGGCGTCGTCATCGAGCCGATCACCGCGTTCACGGAGATGCTGCTGAAGTTCAAAGACGGCGGGCTGCTCGACAAGGACGGTAACGTGCAGCCGATAGAGCCGGTCGGCGCCGCCATCGCGGGGACGGTCGTCAACTTCCTGAACACGCTGTACAGCGACGACAACAAGCGGATGTGGAAAAACATGTCGAAGATGTCGGCGGAGGACGGGAGGTCCGCGCTGTCGGCGATAATCGACCCGGTTGAGTCGTTCGTAAAAATGATATCCGACATCGGCGCCGGCATGACGGCGGACGGCGTGATGACGGTCAAGACCGACGGCGGCGCGGAGAGGAAAGTGAACATGCCGTCGATAGCGCGCCAGTTGTCCGGCGGGTTCAAGGCGTTCGCCGACGCCGTGGAGGGCGCGGCCGACCCGAAGAAGTCGAAGACCGCCGCGAAGGCGATAGAGAAATCCGCCGCGTCCGTGTCGAAGGCGTTCAAGGAGATCGACGGAGTGCTCGCGAAGTCGAAGAACGACAGCAGGGTCGCGGAGCTCAGGCGCCTGACGGAGGAGATCCAGAAGCTCGCGGAATCGGTCGACAAGATCGACATGGAGAAAATAAAGGAACAGATCGAGCTGCTGAAGACACAGACGTCGCTCATGCAGGCGGAGGCGCAGCGGGAGTACGCGAAGAAAGGACCTTCCGCCGCGGAACAGGTTGACGAAACGTCCGGGACCGGAAACCGTGGGGCGGGCAGAGGGAACGTCCCGGCGGATCAGCCGAAGGTCACGCCGGCAATCATCGACCCGACCGCGCTGGCGCAGGCGTTCGTCGCGGCGATGTCGAACAGTCCGTGGACTATGACGGTCATCGACGACAAGAACATTATGTTCACCGTCGACGGCGATTAGAAGCCCGTGACCGCGGCTTTACATGAAAAATGACCGGATTACCATCCGGTCATTTTTATTGTCTTAAAACGCGAATAAACAGTGTTCGTGGACTATATAATCTTTTTGTTGCTGCATCCGCCGTAACGGAACTGCTCGACTGAATGCGACAGCACGCAATATGGCGTCAGATCTGACTCCTTGTAGCGGAGCCAGTCGCATCCGCGGCAGAAGAACGGTTTAGCCACGCCGAACGCCGACACTTCTTTCGCCTTGACGTTTTCCATAGGTCGTTTTCATATTTTATGTTTTACAAAAGACGAAGAAAGACGGCGTCGCCGCCGTCTTTTTCGCTTTTCCGCACGGACGATTAGAGCTGGACCTCGTCCCAATGGTCGCAGCGGAGCTTGAAACCGCTGACCTTGACGATGTCGTTCTTGTTCGTGTAGTCGAGATCTATCGACCCGATGCCCTGCTGGATAGGGAAGCAGTCGTAAAGCGTCCACTGCCAATACGGGTTCATCACCTTGTCGTGCATGGTGATGACGACTTCAGGGGCGGCGTAGTCTTTCTTCAGACCCATGCGGCCGGTTAGCGGATCCCAGATGAGGTCCGTCCAGCGGCGGAGAAGTTTGATGACATAGTTCTCGACGCCGGAGCCGCCGAGCGTTTCCTGCGCGCCGGCCTGGTTGTACGACTCATAGCTCAGATTGACGTTGAAATCCATCGAGACATCGATAGTTGTCTTCGCCGGTCCAGCCTGCGCGTACGACCTGGTCGCGAACTTATACTGCTGCTCAGTCACATCCGGAACCGGGTTCGTGTCGAGTCCCGATACCTTCGTCACCTCTTCAAGAAGCAGGTTGCGTTCCTCGTCCTCCATCGCCACCGCGGCCGGAAGCGTGATCTGGACCCAGAACAGGTTCTTCCACTCCGGCTCATACATCATAGACGACGCCCTGGAGTTGTTATAATGCGGCAGGCCAAGAGTACCTTTGCTGGTTACATTCTGCAATGCCATATATTTTCCTTGTTATTTTTCTTATGAAAGGCGGGGCGGAAACTCAAGTCCCGCGCCGCCGTCCAGAAATCTTTTAAGCTGACAGCCTGTTGACCTTGATCCTCGTGACGATCTTCTCGAGGTTCTTGCCCATCTTGACGCCGATGTCAAGAATGCCATAGCTGCGCTCGATCACCTCGTCGGTGTTGTTGTTCTCGTCCATCTGGATCTCGAAGCTATAGAGCGCGCCGGAATCCTGCATGGCCTGTAAAATAGGTGTCACCTTACGCACGATTTCCGCCCTTGTCTCCGCTGTGTTGTACTTGAACACGTATGGGTGAAGCTTCGCTTGCACCTCGATCTCAATCGTGTTGAGAAGTTCGCGCACGTGCAGGTAATTGTAGTCAGAGATGACGTCTTGATACGCAGTCTTGTCACCGTAAATGAGAACCTTGCCGTTCCTCGTGATGATCGGGTTGATGCCATACGGCTCGATGTTGCCACGGTCTGTCTTATCGAACATGTATTCGACGCCGCCTATCGACGAGTTGGAAAGCACGCCGTTCATGTTGGCGACAGTGATGTACGGATTGCCGGTGGCAGAGAACTTGCGGTAGTATGCGTTCGCGACGTCGGCGGCAGGCGGAACAAGAATGTTCTTCACGCCGTCTGTGTACTTAAGGTATGGTGCGAACACGCCGGTGAACTTCGATCCCTCGTCCTCGCTCGGCAGCGTCACCGCGCCGGCGCCTATCGCGTCAGGGTTTCCGCCAGTCGACAGGTATTTCGTGTCGAAGTCGCCCGGACGTCCGTTTATGTCGCGGAATATCGGCTGCTCCGAAGAGGCGAGATACTCCATCGACGGATAAGACAGGATCGCCGTGCACGAGCCGGCATCCTTCGCGAGCATCGACAGGTGTTTCTTTCCACCGAGTCCCTGGCCCTTGCCGCCGCCCATCGTGTCGATAATATACCGGAACATGATCATGTCGGTGTTGGTGAGTCCGCGGTGTATGCCGGCGTCATCAAGCATGCCATATATCTTCTCGATACCAGCCTCGATGTCGACGTTACCGTCCTTGTCATATCCAGGAATGTGACGGTTACCGATCTCGAGACCCTTGAGGTAAAGGCCAGAGAGCGAGTCATAAAGGTCGGTTATTGCCCTGTGACGTGACACGGCGTGCGTCGTCTTTCCGATTTCATCACCGGTGGAGGAGTCTTTAATCGAAACCTCGCCGAAATCAGCAACCTTGTCCGTACAGGTGAATACGTAAACCGCCTCGCCTTCATTGATTCCAGAGAACAGTTTATGGTAAAGGCCGCTCTCGTCATTCTTGTCATCTGCAGTCACAACCTTATACGTCTTCTTAATCACCCTTGACAAGTGCTCGTCCTCCACACTGCCGTCGCTGGCGGCGGTTCCGGAAACAATGAGATCACCGATTGTGATGTTGTTATAATTGACGAGATTACCGCTGGCGTCCGTCGCGCTGACGGCGAACATATTGCCGTCGACGGCATCCGCGGTTTCGGTGAACGCGATCGATCCGTCCACCGCCGGGTACGACAGGAATCCATTGAACTTGCAGTCTTCACCATCCAAGATCGTGTGGCCAACAAGATCGACGACGTAGCCGTCCTCATGCACATCCTCTATCGTCTCGAGCAGCTCCTCGTTAAGTGAGACCATGAAGCCGGTCCGCGGAGTCGCCTGATTAATGACAGGGACTATCGACTCATACTGCCCGTTCTTCGCGTAAAAATCCGGGATGATCGTGCCGGTCCAGTTGCCGATCACGTTGATCGCATCGTCAGCAAGGAAGCCGGAAAGCTTGTCCTTCTTGACGCCGGTGGCGGAGAAGAAATCTTTCCACTTGCTGTCGGTCGAAAGCTTTTTATAGTCGTCCCACTTGCCCTCGACAACAATGACCTGAATGAAGTAGTCAGACAGGTAATCGGACGGAAGGATCCACTTGTACGGGATCTTATCCTCCGCGCCATAAAAATCCTTCGCGGTAACATTATAACCCTTGACGTTCTCCGCCTTGCGGATGAACACGGTTATATCCTTCGTCCCGGTATTCGCGATGTTGAAGATGTTCGACTCCAGTGCGTCCGCGTTGTCGTTCGCCAACGCCTGAAGCTTCTCCGGCTTCGCGTACCAGAACTTGCTCCTGTCAAAGTACTGATCATACGCCGCGGCGATCTTCTCGCCGTTCTCTTTATTCGCCTGCACGCTCACGCGCTGCAGTTCAGACTTGTCACGCTCATCGACCCTGAGCAGGTTGAGAGCGAAGACCGGCGCCTGCTTGAGCAGCGTGTTAAGTGAACGCTGGAAGAAGCTGCCCTTGCGCTCGAGCTTTGTGTCGATCGTGCCGAAATACTTCTCGGCGTCAGAGACACTGTTCAGGAAAACAGGCACGTTGTACGGACCTTTCTTACTGAAGCCTACCGCAAGACGCAAAGCCTCGACGTCTATCGACTCGATTACTGAGTTATCCTCCTCGAGAAAGTACACGCCGGCGCTCTTATAATCGCTGTAATTAAGACTTTTCGCCATATTACTTTTCTTATTTTTCTTATTATGCGCTTCGCATAGTATTTATTTTTATACCTTTGCTATTTTTAGCCCCATATGGGCATAAAAAAACCGGGCTTTTGAAGCCCGGCCGGAAAATAAAATGTGAATAGACGATTACTCGTCGTCTTTCTTGTCGTCCTTTCCGAAGATGTCGTCGAAGTCCATGTCGTCGAAGTCCGGCTCCTTGTCGTCGTCGGATTTGTCGTCGTCGGATTTGTCGTCCGACTCCGGCGGAACGATCTCGCCGCCGAGTTTATCCTCGAGATCGACGCCTTTGGTATCCAACCAGTCCTTAAGCGCCATAATCGAGTTGGCGTCGACCTTGATCTCGACATCCTCATCGTCATCATCATTGTCAACCACGTCAATGTCATCCTCCTCGACGCCGGCCTCTATCATCTGGCGCTTCGCCTTGTCAACATCCTCCTTCGCGACCTTGACGAGAACGGCGGTCATCGGAACCTCCTCGTTGTCATTGTCGTCGGAATCGCCGCCTTTCTTGTCCGCGTCCTGCCCGTCGTCATTACCGAGGTCCTTAAACATATCCTCGAAACCGTCGTCTGACTTGTCGTCGTCACCGTCCGACTCGAACACCCGGCGGTAACGACCAAACCTCGAGCGGACCGACTCATTCATCTTGTTCTTCTTGCGGAATGAGATCTCGTTCTTGATCATGTCAATCTCGTTCTGAAGCTTGTCGATCAACTTCTGTATCCGCGCCGCCTTGCGCTCATCTTTCTCTGTACGAAGCGCTTTCTTCTGGTCAGAAAGCAACGCCTTCTTATCGGCAAGCAAATCGGCGAGATCGGAAAGCTTATACTCCTTTATCTTCTGTCCGTCGACCGACCTACCGCCAAAATCGGATTTCGGAACGGACGAACGAGCGGCCTCTGACACGGCGTAACCGCGACGGACGGAACGGTCATTACGGTATTCAACACCGTCAACACTGTTTGCGTCAACCGCCTCGTTCAGACGAAGCGCGCGCCCGAAATAACGCACGGACTCGTCGAGCGACGGCGTGTTAAACATCTTGTCGCCGACAACGACACTGTATCCCGGTTTCTTTGTGACACCCGCCATGCCGAGTTTCTTATGCGTCAGGTAAGACGCGAGATCGACGAACTTCTTGCCGTCGTATCCATTCGACTCGTTGATGACGAAATTCTTTATGTTGAGAAGCATGTTGCAGTACTCCTCCGGATTCGGCTGATTGCTCGCGGTGTATCCGGTTTCGTTGACGAGCATGTCGACAAACCTACGGCCGGCGAGATTCACGTCAGCGGCCCGCCTGTCACGGCTCTCATTCAATCTGTTTGGTCTCATATTCAATTTTGATTCGTTTATCTTTTTGCGGCGAACGCCAGACATGGTCCGCTCCGACTCCTGCACGCCCTGATCATCAACACCGACGCCAGCGGACAAACTGCCATATGACACATGATCCGGCCGCCGCGACACCTGCACGCCGTCCGTCATGTCGGCGCCCACCACGAAGCACGCGCATTTCCTGCCAAAATCAGGTGAGAATCTGACATAGTTAACGCCGTCGTCATGGAATGTCGTTATAAACACATTGCGGACAGAATCATTTACATAGATATCCGGTGTGATTTCGGTTATCGTCGACGCGAGCCCTTCGCGTGTGCATGCATCGGCGAGCTTGTCAAATGTCGTGACACCAACCTTACCCTGCAGTGAAGGCAGGTTCTTCGCCAGCGCCCTGCGAACATCACCAACAAGCCCGTCAAAGACGAAGACAACAATCTTCTTTCCGTTACGGAGCAGCGCCGGTATCATTCTGACCAACTCGTCAACAGACACATCGAGCACGCCGTCGGACTTGTGATCAAATTTTTCGTTTAATGTATATTTCGCCATTCTTATAGGCATTTTATTTTCTGTGTTAACTGGCGCGGCGGACTCGTCCGTCTTTTTCCTGACATGCGGTTTCACCGATCCGATGACAGAATCAATGTACGCTTTGTCCGCGCCGTATTTGCGCATGAACCTTTTTATCTTGTCGACTTCGCGGTCACTGTTCGTCTTCACCGATATCTTCTCTCCGCGGACGCACGCGTTCAGCCGGAACTCGTCGTACATGACGTCGACGCAATCACGGGCGGACGAAAACTTTCTCCCGCCGCCAAGCTTTTTCCAGTCGATCACATATACACGAAGTCTCTTATAATCCATCGCGTGAAATTACTTTACGTTTTATTTATCATTTTCATACACTTCTGTTATCAGTTAAAACAACGCCGGCGCTAAAGTGACGGAACGGGCGGACGGCGACGGCGAATACTCTGTACAGTCATAACCGTACATGTTCATGAGATCCGCCAATATATGCCGGTGACAGAACTCACCGGGTTTTTCATAGCAAAGAAAGATGACCGACCCGTATGACACCGACATCTCGTTCTCGTATATGTCACGGATTCGCCTGAAATATGATTTGAACGAGTCGAATCCTTTTTTGTACAATGACTCGGCAAGTTCGGTGACATACCGTCTTTTATACATGGATTCGTCGATGACGCCGGCCTTATAGTCAGCCAGAAGCATGGCAGACGGCGCGAGAAGTTCAGACCTGAACATCCCGCCGGGCAGATCACCCTTGAAAAAATCGGGCGGATATCTCGACACCGACACCCGCATCGAATCCGTCGGCAGCTTCGGCCACATCGCGAAATATGACGTGTAGAATTTCATGACAGTCTAATTATCAGAATGTTCCCGATTCTCATACCGTATATGGCCGGTATAGATCAGGTCGAGATCGTATATAGTGTCGACGGTCGGCACATTCAGCGTCATCACGATCTTGAGATGATGCTTTATCATACCGAACACATCAGTCAGCGCCAATCCGGCAGCGAGCATCCCGCCGACATAGTCAAGGTTAAAACGGGCGGAACACAGATACTCGAAATACCTTAATGTCACTATGACGGATGTGCCGCCGGTCAACCTGCCAGAAAACTGCGGTTTGTCCAGATCGAACGACTCATACCCGTCGTACAGCAACGCCTCCGGATCATTGAGTAGGTTGGATTTGGATATAGACAATCCACCACCTTCCTTTATATAAAGGAATGGCGACTCCGGTGAGTTGTTATCCATCTGACGCTTAACATCCGCCGCCGGCGCCTTTCCCTTAAATTTTTTCGTCCTCGGTTTATCTGACATGGAAATCAACGGTTTTGATTAAAACAACGACGACGCGTAAGTGAGCGTCGAAGGAACCGGCCTGTAGCCGCACGCGACGACGATACGGTTGAGCGGGTCGAGTATCAGCTTCTCGAACATAACATCCGTGTCGATCGGCGGGGCGAACTCCGTCGGAAAGTTGTTCGGCAGGAATGAGAAAACCGGATCCGGCTCACCCGCCGGGCGGATCCGATCGTCCTTTATATAATAAAACTTCACCTTGTCGCCCTTGCGGATCATCGAATATTTCGACTTCCACCGCTTGCCTTTGTTGAACAACGTGTTGTTGTATACGGCCGAACCGCGAACATGCAACGGGACAGAAGCTGTGTCGTTCAGCACTATCGTCTGCTTATCCTCCAGAATGTATTTTTCATAATCATTGACGTTAAACGTCTTGCACATGTCATCCGGACTCTGCAGAACAAACCGTGTCTTGATTGCCCTGATGTTCGCGACAATCTCTTTATAATCGACGTCCTCGTGTTTATTGATCCGTTCCAGCATGAACTTGATGAAGCCCTTCATCGCGTCACGGCAAAATTTCGGCGTCGACCCCTGTATCACCTCGATTCCCTTATACACGATCTTGTGAAGCGGGTTAACGAATATATCAGGCTCCTTCCACGCTATGTCACCGGTGTATTTTTTCTTCGCCAGAAATATACCGGACCTGAATATCTTTTCGAGCGCGAACTCCTCGAGACTTTCCGGACAGTTGAACTTCTTCGCGTACTCGTCGAAGCACATTGTCAAGTACCCTTCCAAAAAATTCTCATACATGAACATAAGGAATTTTGTCTGGCGGTCGATCGGTATAGACAGCGCGTCGACCAACGGCTGGAACGATATGTACGCGGAGTCGGTATCGCCAGCGCACTGAAGCGTCTCGCCGAACTGTAGTCTGTTCGAGCACAACATCATAAACTCGTCCGCGTCGAAATCCGGATACTCTTTTTTCATCGCGGCCGCAATCTTGCGGTGTGTATCATTATCGATATGCCACTTCTCTCTGAAGTACCAGTTAACGACATTCACCGCGTATTTGATCAAGTCCTGACCTTGAAGCGTGATTGACTCGGCGATGTCGGTGTTGGACAGCGAATAATACTGATTCGCGAGCGCGCCATACACGCTGTTGATGAATGTCTTGGCGCCCAACTGATTGTTGTTGTTTTCGTCTGATATCAGTTTAATCCTTTCTATCTCCGCGCGCAATTCATCAAGCGTGCATGTCTCTGGATCTATCTTGCAATATTTGAACTCCATAATTATTCAGACTCAATTTAATCTGAATATTATATTGGTCACAGACGTTTATATTTTCGCCGTTTCGCCCCGTGATACGATAAATATCAGGTAAAGTATTAACGGCTTATCCTATAATGAAAGACGTAACGCGTGACATATATTCAGACCCGTTCAAGTCGATCACCGAAGTGGCGGATCCGGGGCTGAACTCACTGACGGAATCGCTCGGCATCGACGACAGAAAAGAAACGGAAATCCTGAACGAAGCGGGACAGTATTTCGGCGTCGTGCCGCATGACCTGATGCATATGAATCTCGACTTCGACAAGCTAAAGAAAATCGGTCTCGGTGGACTCGGCGCGCTGGCCGGCGCCGGAGTGTTGGCGGGCAAGGGGATGTCGAACCTGATAAAGCGGTTGCTCACCAAAGAGGGGGCGAAACGCGTATACAGACGGATCGAGGAGTTGAAGGCATATATATGCGACGGCGAGTACGCCGACAAGCTCCGTCTTACCATCACAATGCGCAATGGAAATCAAGTCAACACGATACGTTCATATGATCAGATTGTCGACGCTTTCAAGAAAAACATACAGGACGATCTCGACCAGTACGCGGCGTCCGGCGTGACGAAACGCAAGATTAAAGAAAGTATCGACGAGGCAGATGAAGTGACGGTCCGCCGTGACGAATATAAGGGAAGCAACACACAGAGCAGACTCATCGATAGATCGACGATGATGTATCTTATCGGAAAGTACAGCAAGCTGATGCGTCTCGTCAACAAGGAGTTTCCGGATCTCCGCAACGGCGGTTACGGGTATTCCGGTGGCGGTTACGGGGAGGGTGACGACCTGTACGACATGATAAAGCGGACGTGCGAGAAAAACCTTTCACATTCCGACCGGTATATCGACAAGCTTATCGAGAAGTTCGAGAAGAAATTCACGATAAAGAAACTATTCAACAAGGACAACCCCGGAAACGAGCGGGCGGTGGCGAAATGATCCGCCGCGCTGCATTCGGCGTGGGACGCGAAGAAGCAGGACATAATGGCAAGGTATAACCAGATACCGCGCGACATATGCAGAAGCACTGAATTCCTTGCCATGTACAAGCTGCTCGTCAAGCTTTACCGGAACATGCCTGATTCGAGATACGATGTCGACACTATAATGGCGGAGATAAAGAAAGCCGGGGCGGCAGCGCTGCAGTCGATGTTCAACGGGGACTGGTATACGGTAAACCCCGGAAACAACGCGGTGGTCATCGGGGTAGATAACACAATGGGTAACCAGACGCTTTACAACGCGTTCCTTAATGCGGTCGACGCGGGCGAGATAATAAACAAGTTCAACAAGTCACACAAGACCGACTACAAATACGGTAATGAGAACGCGTATTATGTCGTCAGGATGGATTCAGGCAAGACGAAGCAGAAGCCGGCGCCGATGCATCTCGTCAGCCAGTCCAACCCGCATCTGTTCGCGAAAGAGCTCCCGCAATCGTTGATAAGCAACCCGGCGCAGGCAGACAAAGGATTCTTCAACGACAGGGTGAAGCTTTACTACACCGCGTCGATGGCGGGGCGGAACGGCGACAACCCGCAAGACATCAGGATAATGTTCGATCTGTCATGGGACGCGCCAATACAGAAGAAATATGCGGATGTGTTCGGCAATCCGGGCGGGAACAACAACGGAAACAATGGCGGGCAAAACCCGTAACGGATTACATATATAATTAATATGAACAACACACAAAAAGAGATACAGCTGTACAACCAGACGGCGAACATGTATAAGCTTGTCAGCGATGCGATATACAGTATTGAGAACGGTGACGACTGCCTGTACAGTCCGGATCAGCTTGATCTTTACATCGGGCGGCTGCAGGCGAATCTGAAAAAACTATGCGGCACGATGTTCTTCGATAATCCGAACGTCGCGAGGTGGATCGATGACGCCGCGGCGTTCAAGGACGCGGTCGGAAGGATTCGCGGTTATGACGCGCTCGAGGCGGCGGCGCCGTGGATAACAAAGACTTACAACGCGGCGGTGTCGAAAAGCTCGTCACCGAATCTCAAGTCGAGACGGCTGACACCGGACGACACGAGACGGTTTATCGGCAGGATAACGTCAGGCGACTCGATACGGCGGTATAAAAACAAAATCAACGCGCTGGCAATGCGTTCCATGACGGACGCTATGCTCGTGAAACTCGTGAACTCGGTCTTGTTCTCGTCTAACTCGACGCCATTGTCGGAATCGCTCACATACGGCAACGACAGATTGTCACTGCATGAGGGATTCTTTAACCCATACGACATGGATGACGATGATGACAGAAAGAAAATAAGGATCGAACCGGCGGTGAAGAAACCGGGAATAGTAAAGAACGTCCGCATGTGGAAGTCGAACAGACGGGACAAAACTGTATACAAGAACGGCAGAATGTACGCCGGCCGGCTGTATTCGGCGGACGACATTGTTGACGAGTGCCCTGTTTATGAGCTCAGCACATCGGATCTGTATTCCCCACGTATACGGGACATCGCGATACTCATAGATCCGGAGACGAGACGTTACGGCGTGCCGATGGGCATGGCGAACTATTACCGGACATCAGACGAGACCGGGACAAAGCCGAATATTGATTACGTATACAATCCAGACGAAGGCATCATCCGGATATACGCGACGAGAAAAATCCGGATCGGCGACGAGCTTGTGATGAAATCGGACATGCCAGAATACGAGAACGGAATGAAAGATTATCAATTTAGATATTAATGAGAACGAACAGAAAAACCCATACTATGTTGAATCCACGTGGCAAGAGCCTTTACGAAGGTTTCGATTTGTCCGGCGGAAACGAGACGGACTGAACTGACACGATGTCAGATGCAGACATCAACGCACAGATTGATTACATGCGTGGAATGTCGCTGTCATTACAAACACAGATGAATACGACCGCCGATTCATACGCGGTGCCACCGAAGTTCAATGATGACGTGGTGAAAAATCTCGAAAGAATATATGATAACAGCAACAACAGTCCCGCGAGCAATTCATATTCATATGTGTTTGATCGGGACAATCTTATGGTATACAAGGCGATGCCCGGCATAATAATGGATCCGCAGACATTTATAATGGGCACGCCGGAAGCTGATTTCAGCGGGATGATGCGGGAATCGAAAACTTGAAAAAAATACTTCGGCAAGATGAATGTCACTCTGGAGGACAGAGTCAAGTTCATATCGGATTGCGTGATGTCGCTGCCACCGCAGCTCGCCGTCGCGAAGGAACACATACAGAGCGTCATGCCGGATGTCGATATCGACTGTGACGCCGATGACCAAAATGACTTTGAATTCTCTCTCGCCGCCGACATATTTGCGATAGCATGGCAGTGGAAGAAAATACGCGGTATACATCCATGGACAGGATACACCGAAGTGTTTGCCCCCGCGGCAGACAGATGGTTTGGATTTTTTATCACGGATGCTGATGCGTTCGAGCCGGATGGACATTCTTCGCTGAGCGACATCGGCGTGTTCGGATCGATGAATCTGACGAACATGTTTGACCGAATCCCGTCAGAATTCGGAATGGAAAAAGATAATGGCAGATATAAACTATTTTACTCATTAAGACGTATGTCCGATTACCTAATAGAAAATCACGGACTGTAATAAATTATTTCGCACATACATTCATCCGGTATTTTATAATACCGGATTTTTTTATTATATTCGCGTCATAATCAAATTTATGAAATTTTATGGTCAACGATTATGAGCAAGGACTTACATCCAACGGTTTCGAAGGAATATTCGACTGCCCGGATGGATGTGACATGGAGGACATAACGGTCCCGGCGATGGAAATGATTGAAGACACGCTCGAGCGTGACATGATCGACAGGTGGATGCGGCTGCACACGACACGCAACCGTAAGTACAAGCATTCGATAAAGGAAAATTATGATCTTGACCGTATAAAAACGGAGCTCGAGCGCATGACGCCCGCCGGCCTTGATGACGCGATGGTCCGTTATTCGATCGACCGCCACGGCAGGATCAATGTATACGGGGACTGCATATTTCATGACCACAGATGTCACATGAAGATGGCGGAACTACCTTTTTATATAAGGTTCAATATCATAAAAGGCGATTTTTACGCGAAAGATATCGGTGTGAAAAACATGAACGGATTCCCGTCGAAAGTGTACGGTGATTTCGACGTGTCAAAAAACAGGCTGAAATCTTTGAAAGGCGGGCCGTTCTTTGTCAAAGGCATGTACAATGCGGCCGATAACAATCTCAGATCACTCAAGGGCATGCCGTCCGAACGACTGGTCAAATTCGGAAAATCGTCAACACCGATCCGCGATATAAAAAAACCGTGCAAACTGAGTCGCTGTATCGGTCGGTCTATTCTCTAATGGTTACGTCATATTTTTAATGACATGTCGACCTTGTTGAAAATAAATACAATGTAAAAAGACAAGGCAACAGTCGTTATGAAAAATTACGCGACCGCTTATAAGAATAGCAAAACCGCGGTGAACGAAGCACGGGCAATTGATATAGACAAGGAACACCGTGTCATTCTCGAAGCGGTGAAGAAGGAGTTCGGCATCAGTAACTTCAACGAGCTGTCAGACGACGACAGGTCGATGTACAAGTCGCTCATACTTGAGTACTGGACCCCGACGGCCGGCATGACAGAAAACGGCCGGAAATTCCTCAACGAGAGCAAGATCGTGTTGTCGCCTGAATCAACGGACGAAGTGATCAAGCGTTATTTCCAACGTGAGGTGAAGAATGACGCGACAAATTATATGTACGGCGTACTCAGCGGAAACACGAACGGGCAGAGCGCTGTGAATCTCAAGGCCGGGATTGAAGAGCAGATCGGTAGACGTCTTTCATCAAAGGTAGTCAAAGAATGACTGTATGAGGTGTTGTACAAGCATTTGCAGTCAAAAGTGAAATCACTTAAGTTCTAATATATGGCCAAATTCAACAAGGATGAGTTTAAGGCCGGCATCAAGGACGCGGTCGAAAGCGCTATCCTTAAAGGTTTGATAACCAAAGAGGATATAGAGAACAAAGATGAAGACCGGCTTAATGGGTTTATAATGTACCAGCTCACGCAGGCGCTGGAGGACCGCAAATGGTGTGTTGACGTCCTAAAGGATTTCAATTATGATGAGAAAGCAAGTTGGGACCGTCTACAGGAGAAATACGGCAAGTTCAGGTCACTCGCGGATGTCGCGCTGATAAACCTGTGGAAATTTCTCGAGAATGAAGGAGTGACATCATATGACTCATATGAAGGCGTGATGAAAAACGCTTTGTCAAAAGGTGACGACACACTACTCGGCAGGATAGCAGCCGACACAGAGTTAAAGACCGATGTTGACGATAAAAGGCAAAAAAGATATGGACCTGATATCGACAATGATGATCATGACGCGTATACAGATGAGTCGTGAAACCGCCGGACAATAAGACGTTAATCGTATAAAATCATATTAAACAAAAAGGCACGGAATTTATCCGTGCCTTTGTTATATTATTATTGTCTGTCTGCAATTATTATTCTGGATTGTAATCACAGCCTTTCTTGTAACGCTCGCCGTAATAATCGGGAAGGATCTCATGTATCCTGTCGATTTCCAGTTTACACAGTCCTGCTACTTTGAACAGTCTGCCCAGTCTGCCGTCGATTTGTTCCGGTTGATGTCAGTTCACCGGAATCAAAATCATGATCATCACTTTTATCGCTATTTGATATCCAATCGTTTAACCATATATACGCATCCGTCATCATCCGGAGCAGTCATCTGCCTGTATCCGCGCCGGCGGTACCAGTCCTTCATCCAGCTGTCAGACTCGACGGCGAGTGAAGTCTTGTTCGATTTCAGCCGTTTCATCGCGTACTCCTCTGCGAAGTCAAGCAATTTGTCCGCATATCCGTTGCCGCGGGCGGATACATGTGTATTCAACGCGTGTATAAATGGAATGTCATCATTCTCTGATACAGACATGCGGACGAAGCCAAGCCCATCCGGACGAACAAACGAATAGACGATGCCGTCATCTGGTGTCTTGGTTATGTATATAAGCAGTTTGTCTTTGCCCATTATTTCAACATTAAAATTTCAATCGCCTTCCGCATGACCGCCGGCGTCAACCCAGTTTTCGGATCGGTCAGCGCGACATGTTCCTCCTGCTCCGGCAAGAACTCATCGCAATCATCTATGATGCAGTAATTGTCGGTATCTGGATCATATCCTTTCTCGTCGAGATACTTCTCGATCTCGTCACCCCTGACATATATGTCGGGCTCAAGAAACGGAGTGCGGTCATAATCATTCGGCAGGCCGATATTTCTGAACGTATCGACAAGCAATCTGTCTGTACGCCATGACGACGATATCACAAGCCGCGCGGCGGTCAGCTTCAATATGTCATTGACCCTGCCGACGCACAACGGATCAAAACAACACAACGGAAACGCCGGCTTCTGATCAGCCGGCATATTCCGTAATTTCACGTACCACGTGTCATGGTTAAGTACGCCGTCTATGTCGAGAAACAGATATCTCATGAAAATATTATGCGGTCCCTGCCGGTTTTTTTCATTTCGGCATCTCCGGGTAGTGTTTTCACACAACATCGACAAGCCTACCTGCTATCTTCCTGTCACGGTTCTGCTTGCCCGGACGCTGGTCATTCCCGTCGACGTCCTTGAACAGCGGCGCGATCCTGATGGCGATCTGCTTCCGTTTCGTGTCGTTTATATAGGACGATCCAGTCCTGTACAGAACCGGTCCGATTTCGCGGACGAGATCTGTCCTGACATTACCGTCCTTATCGAGCGCGTATCTCGACAACGTCTTATCCGCATGGATGTCTTTGTATATCGGGCCGGTCTTGTCACATATCCACGGTATGACGTTCCTGTTGATGTAATCGTCATTATCCATGTTGCGTTTCTCTATATAACTGTGTTTCAGATTTTTGTTACCAAGCAACGAGTCGTCCGCGTACTCACCAGATAAGAAACGATACGGCTGCATCGTCTTGTTGAATACCTTACAGAATTCATCATTCGTGAAATTGCCGATATCAGGGCGTTTCGTGTCTATCGGATCAAGCGGAACGAACTTTCCATCTTTTTCCTCCGCGATCGTATTCATACCGATATTGTCGGCGCACAGGCGGATCCACGTGCCGAACGACGCGTTCAGGAACTCAGCGATCTCCTCCTTCGACGCGGACCCCGGGCGGTCAGACGGCAGGAATTCAAGCCGGCTGAACAGACCCTTGATATAATACGGTTTCGTGCGCCGCTTGTTGTAATGCACGGCGATGTCCTGACCCTGCAGCGTGTTCGGGTTAAGCATGAACAGCGGCTCATTCTTCAGCACGGTCATGTTCCCTTTCCTCCGGTCCTCATCGCTCTTGAAATATCCGAAATCACCGAAGAACACGAGAACTTTGCGGTCGCCGACCGAATCCTCGTTGTACTTCTGTATCTCCTTCTGTATCGACCTTTTCTTCGACGCGATCTCCTTCCGTTTCGCCTCGTACTCATCCGTTCCTTTCGTCAGTCCGACGAGCTCTTTCTTCAGCGCGTCGATCTCCGCCTGTATTTTCTTGGACTTCTTCGCGCGAATCACGTTCTCCCTCTCTATCATCTCATTTATGCCGCCTTTCGCGTTAAGCTGCTTATACGACATTGCCTTGATGTTGGTGACATGACATTTTTTCGCGTTGGTCGTATTGGAGCCGAGACGGACGTCAAACAATCTCCGCGACATCACCGGCATGTATGTAGGCGTGAACGCCTCCGCCGCCGTCTTGAACCAAATGTGGTTGATCACTATATCATGGACCGTCTCGATCGTCGTGCCGGTCACTGATCCGTCAGATCCAGCCGCGGCGTCGACTATATCCGCGTTCGCGATCTTGCAGAATGTCTCGGCCAGTCCGGCGTCGCCACCCGCGTCCTCGACCGCGGCAGATATGATGTCCTTCACCTTGTCGATATTCTCCGCCGTCGCCGTGCAGTCGAACATCAGGACCTCAACCGACCCGGCCGCCGCGTCCGTCGCGTTATGCAGATGATCGGATATGCCGTTGACTACGGCGCCCTCGACGCCCTTGTCAGACAGCGTGCTTGTCACCATTTTTGTGAACTCCTTCATCGACATCGATCCCGGCAGACGCCGTCCGTCAATAACGAACATAAGGTTATCTCCCTTGTATGTTCCTGCCATCGCGTCCTGCATCGCGTTTGACGATTTGAACGGGGAGTCCGCTATATTATCCAGCCATTCTTTCGCGGAATCCAGTTTGTCCGCCGTGACAGTGAACTTATCCTTCAACCTGTCGAACACGTCCGCTATATATGACTTCGCATCTGACCCGTCATAATTGACGCCTGTCTTCGCGAGCAGGTTCTCAAACCCACTGGTTCCTTCCGGCGATCCGGAAAGGCCAGCGGAATCAATGCCGTCGATCTGTTCAAATCCTTTGTTCACCTCGACGATCCGCTCCTCCACTGTATAATGCGCGAAATCCTTGCCCGTGAATTTTTCTATCATCCGGTTGAACCAGTCCTCCGCCGTGTCGAACACCTTGTCTAATCCGACCGCCGCGCAGAAGTCCTTGAAACCGGCAGTCAGCCATTCCCTCACCACACCGATCTGGAACACAGCCGGAATGCCGATGACAAGCAGCAGCTGGAAGCATGTCTGGAAATTGAAGAACTTATCCTCCTCCGCCTTGTTCACCCACCTGCTGAGCAAGACCTTCGCCGTGCCGCGACCGACCCACAGTATCTTGCACGCCAGCGTCGTGACGGCGACGGCAGAAGCGGACGCGCCGAACCCGGCGACAAGCACGGGGATAACGACCGTCACGACGACGGAGCCGAGTATCGAGATCAACAGCGTCTTCCACATGCTGAGCCCGCCCGGATACCGGTAACCGAACACCGCCTGAAGCCCCTTGCTGTTACGTCACCGTTCCTTCCTGTCGAGATCACCTTCATCAAGCGCAGACTCATTAAGCGCACGCCACCCATTCAGCGACGCTACCGATTCAAACAGATCGACGTCAGCGAGCGACCTGTCAGAAAGCTTTGACTTCACGTAACCTTCCAGCAGGGCGTACGTGTCATCGCCGAATCCGAATCTGCTGAAAATCTCCGATATCTTGTCACCGAGTCTCGACATGAGCTCAATGAACTTCTTGACGAGCTCACTGACTTTTGTGATCGCCTTGTCCTTCAGCGCCGTAAAGAATTTCTTCAGCGCCGTATATCTCGCGGCGGCGGACGATTTAACAGAGTTTCACTTATCCTTCAGCGAGAACTCGTTTAATATCTCAGATTCGAGCACCGCGAACATCGCGCTCACCGCCGCCTGTTCGTTCAGGTCGAGCATGATGTCATATGAGTCACGAGAGTATCCCTCTATGACAGGGCACAGCGCCATGCGGCGGCTGTACAAGTCAATCTTATGGAAAACCGAATCAAGCGCGGACGCGTTGTTCAGCAGTATGGACTCGTTCATAAATACACGTTTTGTTACGTGATATTTATCCGGCGGCGTAAATTATAACCGCTCAACAATATACATATATTCGTTAAGCTTTCCCGACTTGTTGAAATGTGATTTTCGCGTGTTTACCGGAAACTTGTCAAATTTTGAGAAAGAACCGGCGATTAAATACTCATAGTCCTCCCTTATTATCACACCGAGCGTCCCCGCCGACGATTTTTTCCAATTGTCAAACACTTTCTTCATCAGTGTGTCATATTCGTTTCCTGTGAAACCGCCACATTCATATATCTCCGTGTTGCCGTACGGCGGGCACATGAAAACCGCATCGCAATCGGACGGTATCTCGAAACCCGCGGCGTCACGTTCATTGATATCACAGTCAAAATCAAGGTAATCACACATCCGTCGGACGTTCTCGACCGTATGGTGGCTCAGGTCGTTGTACACATAGCCGCATCCGGCGGCGGCGAATCCGATCAGATGGTGACCCCATCCGCCGAACGGGTCCGCCACCTTCTTCAAATGATATTTTTCCGCGAACCATTTTGTCCACAATGGCGAAAAATGTGAATATGACCGGTATATACCGGATTTCTTAAAACCTTGAAGCAGTATGCCATCTGTCAACGACTCCATCGGTAAATCCAAGTATTTCATCCTGTTTTCAATCAACGTCCGGCGGATAACCGCATCTTCAGTGAATAACTGTCGCTCTTTCGCGTAAAATATCTCCTGTTGAAAAAACAGGACGATCTTGTTTCTGTTCGGCATGGCGGACAAATCACCGGGCGTCGTCTTGAACATATTATATTCATCACGCATTTCCTTATACGTGATTTCCAAATGAAGTCCGTCTTTTATCTGATGTTCAAACACACGTTCTATCTTCTTTTTGACTGGTTCTTTCTTTTCGCGTTCCGCCGAACCGGCCAGATGTCTCGCACACGACAAGCAGCAGCACCGATCATATCTGAACCTGTACTGTTTTGTCGGTTTACCGCACACCGGACAAATCCCCTCATCCGGTTTTTTAATATATTGATTGTAATATTCTTCATACAGAGAGTCATCATCACCGAATCCATGTGATTTCTTGAGATGAACCGATAACGCGCGAAGACTTTTGAACATCCTGCCGCATATCTCACATTTCAGTGATCCTGTATGTAATGAGAAATTTCCTGTCTTATTATATGTCCTTGCCATTGTCTGTGCCGATTATATGATGAACACCTTTTGAATCACACTTATAGTTCTCTTGTATATACGCGGGAATTTTATTCAAATCTATGTTATTGAAAATTTCCAGATAATTAAGATTATTGTCCGCGGCAGTTTTTCTTTTAGCCGGATCGCTTTCAGTCCAGACTTTTAATGCGGTTATATAAAATTTACTAGACAATGACTTGTCTTTCCATATATTAAATTTTTCAGTATCGTTCTGAACATCATATGGATGTTTTCCGTGTGTCCACATACCGTTTAGTTCTATGTAAAGATCCAATGACGGTATATAGAAATCACAGGAATACGGGTAATCGGATGATCTGTATTGTCGAATAACGTCCGGATATTGGATTAACAACAATTTGAATAATTGTTCTTCTTTGCTTGATACGTTAAACGATTTATTTTTCTTTTTTGTATTATAAGCTTTTTTCAAATACATTGATGATTTTGCATAAGATTCGACGCCATATCGTTCTTTACATGTTAGATGCTGTTTGTTTTTGATATTCTTATTTTGTAAAGGGTATGTAACGCCATATTTTATATTATTAATATATTTTATACGTTCTTTTATTATCTCAGATGCGAACGCGTTTTCCACACCATATCTTTCAATATTGGTTTTTTTAATCTTCTTTTGTATATCCAACGATTTCATTGGATTGTCGACACCATATTTTTTAATTGACGTGTCCTTTCTTTTTTGTATGACATTTTTATCGTTCGCCCCGCATTTCATAGAGCAATATTTCATAAACGGCCATCCGTTACGGTTTCTATGAAATCTATGAGTTGCTTCAAAACGAACTTTGCCGCCACATATAGGACAGACAGGACGAGTCTCTATATCAAGTAATATTCGATAAAGCGTTTCACGCAAAGATGATGAATCATTATATCGGTTAATCAAATAATCATTGATATCCGGATGAAGTTCGAGTCACGCCGGTTTCATATAATTAGGATTTAACCATTGATGATCATTAAAAAATAAATTTTTGATATATTCATCATTTAACATTTCAATGTTATTGTATCTTTTATAAATTATATAAAAGAATAATAAAATTTATTCTATTGTACATTTAATTTATTCATATTAATAAAATAAAATGGACGGATTTATATCCGTCCATTTATCATTTTTAATCGTATTACCGACTAAATCAAACCACCATTCGTTTTAACGAAGTATGTGAGATACTGAGTCTCTGGATAGAAACCAGTCTCGATAAGCGCATACCTGCTCTTAATCAAGATCTTAGGCGCCGCTGTGCCCTCTGATATCATCCTGACACTTTCAGCCATGATGTATGGGCAGAAGTTGAGACCCGGCTCATCTTTGTCACCCTTACGGCCTACGAGAACACGCGTGTCATCGTATTTCATAAACGGATCTGTGTATATTGTCATTCCCGCCATGGTACCGACAGGGTAAAGGCTTCCGTTCGTCTGGTTGAACGTGTTCGCGATCGGACTGAACGAATACTGAGCGCCGAGCTGAAGGGCGGTAGCGAGCTTGTAGTTTGTGACCACGAAGTTCGCGGCGCCGCGACGGCCTCTGTTCATGATGACGTTGCCGGCAGCGAGAGCGCGGGCAGAGATTCTCTTAAGGATGGTATCCTGGTTCTCGAAGTTCGAGCTTCCGCCATACGTCTCGAAATCAGGGATGCTCATGCTCTCGTTCACAACCTTGCCATCCTCGAGATAAGCGTAAGGAAGGGTCTTCTGGTCCTTCTCCGGAGTGAGGTTGAGGTTGAGGTTGATGCCCTCAGAACGATTCGCCTGGATGTGGTTCTTCCAACCGAGCGCGAAGAGCCGTGAAAGGATCTCCTTGTTGATTGACTGAGAAAGCTCGTTGATCGCGGCGTTCTCGACCATCTTAAGAACATCAACACCCCACTGCTTCTGAAGGTCCTGAACCTGCTCCTGAGTTACAGCGACAGCAACTGAACGGGTCTTAACAGACACGAACTTCGTGAAGAGCTGCAGGCTCATCTGGCGGGCATACTGCTGCTCACCGGTCGCACGGTCCATGGCGTCATAGATCTTTGTGCCATCCATGAACGTGCCTGACCACGGGTCGTTGTCATTCTTGCCTGAACCAGTGAAGCCCTGAATCTGATCCTCGAGCGCGCTGATGAGACGCGGTGCTTTGAGCGTAACGCCCTCGGCGGTAACGGAACCGTTCGCGAAGATCTCGCCAAGCGACTTCTGTGTCGGGTTGGAAAGAACACGGAACATCGGATCAGCGGTAAGCCTTGAAAGACCGATGTACTGAACGTTTACGCCGTCAATCGTGATCTCGTCCGCCTTCGCGAGGTTCTCAATCGCCTCGTCCTTAAGTTCGGCAGTAGAAGCGTCAATCTTGCAGCGGAACGCGTGCGGAAGATCGAATGACTTATACGCGGTGTTCTTTCCCTTGTTCTCAGGATAAGCGGCGTTATACTGCGGGTTGGCGGTCTCTACATCGTAACCAGGGGTCGCGCCGTAAGGAGCCTTTGATCCGCTGTAGACGTAATCCATGAAAGGAAGAACGCCGGTAGGGCCGGAGAACGGAGTCGTGTTTACAAGGTCAAAGCCGACAGTGCGGGCAGCGACCTGAAGCGCCATCGGGAGGAAGTTGTTCCACTTATCGCCGGAGCCGAAGCTCTTCGCGCTTGTCTGATCCGCGCCAGTCGCGCCGGCGAACTGAGCCGGAACGGCGTTGCCGATACCATTTGTATTGTTGAGCGTCTGGAACGGGAAACTTACCCCGCCGACCGCCTCCTCGTTGAGGGCCATCGAGTGGTTGTGCGCGTACTGGCACATCCAGGCCATCTTCTCGCTGCCTTCATTGACAGCGCCCTTCGTGATCTTCGAGATCATAGGGGACCAAGACTCTACGATCTTAGCCACGTTGACGTTATTTTTAGCCATAACTAAATTATGCTTTTTATTTTTTGTCCGTTTCGATAAAGCGGTATGGTTATAAACCGCATTTTATTTATCGAGACGGTTTTCGCGGAAAAGCGGTTATCATCTTCTGTTGTAACCGTCCGCGGCCTCACCGACGAGCTTTATATAATCGCTCGAGTAAGGCAGTCCCGCATCTGCCGAAGAATTGTCGGTGATCTTAGGGAGAGAATTGACGTACGCCTCATTCATCAGCCTTGCCTCCTCCGCCCGCATCAGGCCGGAGTTCTCCCAAAAGTTGTCGATGTCGCGTTGCGACTCGAACACGCAATACTTCGCGCAAATTTGCAGGTTCTTTTTCTGGAGATCGCTCGCGGACTCATACAGCTTCCTGTAATTGTCCGGCGCGTTCTTCAGCCACACCGGGGCGTCGTCGACCGTCTCGGTCAACGCGCCTTCCCACAACGCGTTCACCGCGTCCGGCGTCCATACCTGGTTCTCGTTCAACCATCTCGACACTTTGTCTTGCTGTGCCCTGTCAAGCTTCGCGAATTTACTGAACGAAGACTCGTTCATCAGCCCGGCATGCGGGTATTTCGCGACGAGCGACTCGTTTTTGGCCTTTTTCTTTTTTAGACCGTCGATCAGCTCGTCGAGCTTGTTTCCGAAATCCTTCCTCGATTTCTCGATTCCGTCTTTCTTATCCTTTATCTCGTTTATATCGGTCACGGCTTTCTTGCAGCCGCGGTCTTTCTTGTCGCACTCAGACGCGTCCGGGGCATCGCCGCACTCGTCGACGTCGTCCTTTTTGTCATCCTTGCCGTCATTGTCGTTGTCATCGTCGTCCGTCTTGCTGTCTTGTTCATCATCCGATCCGGCCGAATCATCATCCTTGTACACAGGCTCAACGTCCTTCACTATGTCATCGTCTCCGTCATTATCGTCGAAATCGGCGCGGACGTCAATGATCTTAATATCGTCAGACAATTCAGCTGAATCGTCTTTCTTTTCGACGGACTGCCCGGCATCACCGCCTTGCCCGTCGTCCGCCTTGTCATCCTCGTTCGTCTTCGACGACACGATCTTCGACGGGTCGAACTGGTTCGTCGATCCTTTCACGTCAAGCGGCTTGTTCAATGTATCATCCGGATTAACGGACTCTGTTATGGGTCTGGTCATATCTTCGATGTTATTTTCATTAAGTTTCGCCGCGGCGATCGCCTTCGCTTCCGGCCGTATGTCAGGATTCGCCTTTGAGTTGAGTATCGAATAGCTCTCGTCCAGGCCGAGCTGGCCGGCGACTGACATCGACTCCTCCGCGACGGCGGCGCGACAGAAATCTCTCGCCGCGTCCGAATACGCCGGAGCGTCCGCGGACTCGTTCACCCTATGCAGGACTGCATCCTCGAAGCCCGGTTTTATCACGACATCATACGTGAATATTTGCTGTATATCAACGATGTTATCCTTACCGACAGTGCCACTGGCGCGGGACGAAATGCACAACGGCATCCCCTCATCGACAAGTCCTTTAAGCAGCTTTCCGTTAGGCGTGTCGAGCAGTTCAATTTTACCCATGACCTGATTCGTCTCCGGCTGGTACCATAGATCAAGGATGCGGTGTGACGCCTCCTTAATGTCAGTCTCGAACCTGTCCGCCGGATGACCCGGCTCGCCGAGCATCCATCCCTTTTCTGGATGGCGAAGATCGTCACGGAGATACTCAAGGTGTTTAAGATACTCCTCCTTTGGGTATATGCGCTGGTTCCTGTTTATCTTGTCCAGCGTCGCGACCGGCCCCTCGAGGATATATCTGCCGGTGTTTATTTTTTCTGACTCGTTGAGGCGGAGCTGATCCGCGTTCTTTGAGCATATCATCAGACTTTTCATCATCTGCCGTTGTTTTTTATGCTAATGTATTTATTAGCAGGTTATACGAGCGGGGTGAGCCGTTTTCACCGCCCGTCCGTCATCCGTTCGAGAATCTTCGGGTCCATCACATAATACGTCCCGCCGACGCAAACGACGAACGTAGTCCACGGCGTGTCGGTATGCAGGCTGTTGTTGTCGTTGACCGTAAACATGCCGCCGAGGTCGGACTTCTCCTCTCACCCGTCGATCAGGTGGTCCATCGCGGCGCGGACGGAAGGCTTGTAAAACTGCCTGTATTTCCGGAGTGCTGACCATGTCATATACCGAATATAATTCGGGGCACCGTTCCAGTTCAAGTAATTGTTGTAATTCTGAATAAACACGCCATCATATATGTCAAGCTCATCCGACGAAGGATTAGACAGCATGCCGTAATTTACCATTATCCTGACCGTCGACGGCGCATCCGGATCAACGTCGCGGAGTCTGATGTTCTGCATGATATCGTCGAAGAACACAGTGAACGGAACGGTGTCGCTGTATCGCTTATATTTGGCCGGACCCAGCCGGAATATGAAATCGTCTATTCCCCTGATGGTAGGGAATCCATTCAGACTGTCAATTTTAAGTTTCTTGTCCGACGTTCACGATCCGATCTCCAGCTGCCGGACAGAATCAAGCTCACTGAAACACGGCGTCAGATCCGACCATTTGAAAATTCTCGTATCAACGCGGATGGAAAGTTCCCCGTCCTTGTAACCACTGCAGTCGAAGCAGTCGAGTTTCAGACCCGGATACATACCGGTCACAGATCCTTCCGGCATCGCGTACAAGCTGCCATTTACACCGAATTTAACAGACTTGAACAAGTTCATCGTCACCTGCCCCATGCCGATCTCGTCTGCAAAATCGCTGTCCGGTATGACAATGCTCATGTGATATCCGTCCGGCTCCGCCGTCACACGGACCGTATCGTCGATGAAATTCCGCGTGGCTTCAGATGTGGCGTCTCAGTCTATCGCGAAAATGTTATATGCCGCCCATTTCTTTATATCGGCGATCCGCTCCATCATTGCATTGACGTCCGCGTCGCTGAACGTTTCAGTGTAGTCTGTATCCGATATGTCTGACAGGTCAAAACCCTCGGACAATTTATATATGCGGACTTTATTGCGTGTCATACGATAATTCTTATTTTAACCCCTGAACTCAACCTCTCTTTTCGGTATATCAATGTCGCGTATAATCTCATCAAGTTCAGCGTCAGTGATGTCATGATTGATTTTCCATGACTTTTTCGAAAACACTAAATGATTAAATTTCCGATTCAATCCATCTTGACACAACGGCTGTATCTTTCTATAAAATACAATCGGCACATCTATATAACATAAATTCACCTCACCTGCAAATAATGGCAAACCGGATCCTTTCATTTTAACATTTTCTACTCCATAATATGTAAAGACACAAAATTCAGAACCGACTGTCTCGGGACATCCGGTAAAATCGGTCGGATACTTTGATTGACGTCTTTTGAATATTATTTCGAAATCACCGGTAATTTCAGACGGACATCCTTCTAAAGAACGTATATCAGACTTATCATTATCTACCTTCACATTACCAACAACTTTATACGGCATCCCTATAAAATTGCCGTTTTCATTTGGTTCTGCATTCAATTCGAATCTATCCGTATTTGCAGATACCGATATATATTCTCTCGCTGTTATAATCGAATCCGTTTTTGGCGTAATTCAAATTCGTATATTCGATATTCCAAGTTCATGTCTATCTCCGCCGAATAAAATACAAGGATCGATATACAATTCATTGTTGTTTAACGTTGTCATATGAACAAGCGCGTTAGAGGAAAAATGTATAATTATACAACTTTCGGTTTTTTCAACGTCAAATTCACCGTATAGCTCTTTTTTTTCGGTGATTCGTTTGATTTTCCTATACATTTTTTCATTGTCAATAACCATAAATCCGCATCGTCGACTTGTACCAGCGAATGCCTGTTTAATGATATGCTTTTCCTTCTCCATCTGATCAATATCACTGAACGTGTCGGTGTAGTCAACATCTGACATATTCGAGAAGTCAAAATTCTCATTCACTTTCTTCCTCGTCGGAGTCGCCGGGTTTTTCTTCTGTTGATTCAAACCTCATTTTCTTCCGTTGACGGTCGACAGTCTCGATATCACTGTCGATTTCTTAAGGAAATTGTTGTAACAATTAAAATCACCACCGATATATTTCGGCATACCGACAAGTGACGTCAGGCAATTGTTCGACACGTCACAGTTGCCGTTGATCCTTTCCGGTGATCCAGACAAAGATTCAAGCATGTTGTCATCGACAATAAACCTATTAATTTTTGGGTTTCCCGACAGGTTGATCCCGTCGAGATTCCGGAGTTTATTACTGCCGAAATCGATGTCGACGCCTCTGACTGAATCCGATTTAAGCACGGGCATTCCCTTTATAGACGACAATCCGCAGTTCGTAAACGAGATGTCACTGCATATCTTTGTCGGCAGACCGGTCAGATCAAGACCAGACGGAAGGTTATTCCAACCATTGACGACTGTCTGGTTGTCATTGAACCAATTTGAATTACGCAATCCAATATTGACACTCAACCTCCCGTTGATTGTAACCGGGAACCCGCAGAATGTCATCGGCGGGCACGCATACCAACTATAATTCGTGACGATGAAATCACCGTCGCATATGTCGAACCGTATATAATCTGGAAAATCGCCGCCGGTTCACTTGTTCGACCCTGAACCTTTCGGATCAGTCGCGTCGTCGACGATCTGAACCCGCCTGCCGTTACGGAATGATTCAGATACGCCAAAATAAAATCGCGCCGTATTATTGACTGGTGTATGTTCATCAAACAATATGCTAATCATATGTGACGACGGATCAATGACATAACGGCCAGAATAAGTAGTCATACGATCAGCATTATAATCGGAGACTTTGTCAAACTTGATATGCTTATCACACCATTCCTTTATCAATATTATCGTGTCGTCCATGTCGCTGAACGTGTTTGTATAGTCGGTGTCAGACATGTCAGTGAAGTCAAAATCTTCGGTTATCGATCAAGAATCCAGACACTGGTTATGATTCAATATATTATCCATTTTTCTTTGTTATTCATTTATACGCGGGATCGCCGCCGTGATTATCGATATAAAGTTTCGCCTCGCCGTCCAGCAGCACTTTCGGACCAAGAATTGACTCGAGCTTTTTCTTATCGGTGTTATCGCGAGAAACCATTATGTCGTTCCGGAACCTATTGAAAATATTCTTCCTGAGTTTCCTGCCGATGTACAAAAAGCTTGAAACCGTCACGATATTATTCCGCGACACAGGCGTTTTATTCCGAAGAATCGACGATCCTCTTATTATAATAGTCGCTGCATCTATATCCGCGTCTATATCACACAGTCTATACAAATCATCTTCTGCGAAAGGATTAATCTCAATCGTTTTAACCCGTCCCGGCGCGCCTTTAAGCGAGGATAACATAACGTCGTCCAATTGAAATACGCTGCATTCTTTCGGTGATCCGAAAAGGTTGTCCATCATAATCGGACCAGCAGAGACGCCATCCAGTTCACAGTTGCACAGTCGGATTTCGCCACAGATTTTCGGCGATCCGATAAGGCTGAACACACCGGAATTCCTGTCATCAACAGAAATGCAGACACACATACCGCAACTGTCCGTTCTGTATGTTCTGCCTATTCTATTGTCAAATAACAATGGGCATCCGATCATGCCGGTAGAAGGATTCGTATACACATTAAAATATTGACAATTATTATTATACACAAACTTGTATTTTAATCCGTCAGGCGATATACCACTACATATGCGGCGAACCTCCCCATCGGACAAATCAAGCAGCAGTTTGAATGCGTCGTCATATGATTCATCCACGCCTATGCGGATATCGGTGTAATCGTCGATATCATATCACAAGACGTCTTTGACCGCCTGATCCCGCAGTCTCATCATACCCGCCGGATAATTCAATGTTGAATCGGTCATATTTGAAAATACCGCATCCAACGGTATCACGTACATGTGGTTTATTATCGCCTTCACTGCAGATTCGTACATGGATATGTAGTCAATGTCAGAGAATACGTCCGTGTAGTCGACGTCCGACATGTCAGAGAAGTCGAATCCCTCGTTTATATATGTCATATCGGTATAATACATATCTTTTGTATTTATTGTCACTGAGCAAGAATACCGATAAATATGTCAGACAGAAATTTTTGTATAAGCATGAATCAGAATATATTATACGTGGCGGCGGATTTCTCGATAGCAAAACCGGCAATCAGTACATTATATGGTGACGAACTGAAATTCGCGGTGTTTCCGCAAAAGATAGATTCATTCACAGAGGACCGTCTCAGGACGGTTGGTGTCGAGGTGACGAACAGGAACCTCGATCCGGTCGACACGAAAGATCCGGGACATATCATGGAGCTGACGAAACGTTACACGAACGCGGCGGATATGATAACAGCATATCTGATGTCATTCGACGCGGACAAAATCATATTCTCATCAGAAGGACTTTCGTACGCGTCGAAAGGAAGGATGACACTCGAGCTCGCCGGTGCCAAATACGTGCTGTTGTCCGCGTTATGGTCCGCCGGCGTGACCGACATAATAACGTACAGTCCGACCACAATAAAGTCGACCGCCGGATGCGCCGGGAAGGGGAAGGGAAAGGACGACATGATAGCGGCGTTCAAGGCACAGGATCCGAAGAATGAATTCATGCGCAGGATGAAAGATAACGACACGTTCTTCCGCAAGAAGACCGCGTATATACACACAATAGACGACATCGTCGACTCATACTGATGCATGCGCACGATGGCTTCCAAACTTAACTTCGAGATCTAATGAATAGGACGGCCGGGCCGGGCGCGCGCCTGGTGGAAAAGATAAAGGAGACGAAATCCGGATATATCGTAAACCTCACGCCGGGCGGATCAAAAACGGAGGATTCAAAAGAGAAAAAAGGCGGCGATCTCGTCAAGGCAATGAAAGACAAGAAGAAATGCCTGGCGGATAACTGGCTTTCCGATTTCTGTGTGACACAATGGACGAGTATCAGGACACGGCTTATCGACTCGATCAACAAGATCACTGTCAAGGCGAAGGAGGTGATCGACGATCTCATGTTCACGTTCACCGGTGACAATTTCATCAACCTTGTTGTCATAAGCCTGCTGACGACATGCGAGCAGCTTGTCAACGGGATAATCGTCCCGTTCGACCCAGTGTTCGTCGAGATATCATACAAATACAATGAGGTGCTCCGGAAATGAAGGGAATACAAGAACCTCAGAACAAACCCGGAGGATCCGGACGAGGATGAAAGGAAGACAAGGCTGGCCGAGATGACGGAGTATCTCGTCAGGCAGGGTGAAGGCGTGTGCTCCGCTATACTGGTGTATATGCTGATCGAACCTGTGTCGGAACTGCTCGACGTCATAAAAGAGATATTTAAGGCGGGACAGCATGAGTGGGAAAATGTCATCGGCAAGTTCCGCGACCTGTACGCGCTTATCAAAACAGTGTGCGACAGCATGCCCGGCAACAAATTCGCGAAATCACTGCTGGGAATACTGGCGATAATCATACCAGCGGCGGCGGCGCTGGCGTGCGGGATAGCGTGTGCGCGGGAATCGGACGACAAATTCAGAGCAAAGGCGAGGGAGTCACTGTCAGAGAACATGAAGGCGAACGGTCTGAAGGAAGACGCGGCTGTATCAGACCAGGCGGCAGACGCGGCAGAACGGTATAACCGCCTGTCGATACTGATAGAGGCGGCGCTGAAGAATCTTGACGGCGTGTCACTGTCATACAAGAAAGACGGTTCCGAATCAAAATCCGCGGATGACACGGTGTCGACAGAGACGATATCGGTCTGCTACACGCCGAATGAAAGAATCGATTATGACACATCGGACAAGAAACGTTACGTGCTCGAGATCGGAAAAGACATCATCGCGAAAGGAGGAAGGCTGACGCCGCAACGGGGAGCGAAGATAAAACAGAACCAGAAAATCGGCGAATGCGAAGGAATCCCTATATTGTCGACCATATCCGGCCGCGTGACAAAACGGTATTATAACTACATCGTTATCGAGGACGACGCGGATGAAAACGAAATAATGAGCGAGATAAATTCGGCGCGGAACACCGCCGATATGACGGACAAGTTCTCGCCACTGATCGACCGGTTCAAAAAAATCGCGTACGCGGAGTCATATATCAAGGACCTCGCGGTATACTGCAGATTTCCGTCAATCGCCCTGCACAGCAAGAAAAAAGGAACATACCGTCTGACGCTGCTCGAGATATTGCTCGGCAAAAAACTCGACTCAAAAGACAGGTTCAAGAAAGATTACAACAAGGCGCTCGACAAGAAGATGACGTCACATCAGAAAAGCGTCAAACGGAAATGCGGTAAGTCGAAGATAAAGACGGCGGCGAACAACCAGAATATGGACGGCGTAACGAAGGACATAATGTCAGAGAAGGATGCCGGATACAGAATGGTTGTTGACATGTACAGGAACTGGATCCGGAGATCATCGAAATGATGCGCGGACAACGCCGACACATACATGCTGCTGTCCGACTATATCGAGTTCGCCGCTGACAAATCGGTCATGTATGAGGAAGACAACCCGTTCGCGAAACGGCTGTTCGACGCGCTCACGTCATTCGTCGACAAGCGGTCGCGCATAGAAAAGGTCGACAAGCAAAATTTGATCAAAAACTTTAACAAAAAATGCTCCGCCCTGCTGGGAAACAGGATGGGCAAAGGCATGAACTACTGGAACTATTTCTCGTCCAGGTTTCGGGCAAACTATTACGTGCAAGGAAGTTCCGGCGTTATCGGCGTATCGGATGCGGCCGCGGCGGGAAACGAATCCGATTTCGATACACTGTACAGAAAGATGTACGACCACATAATGAACCTGCTGCAGTGCGGGACCGTCAAACGCGGGACGGAGGAGGTCAGCACGGAAGTAGACAGTATCGACGCATTCGTCAATCAGACTGATCAGAATGAGGAGATGTCAGACGCGGACAAAAAAATCATAGAGAAGCAGAACGACGCGAAGGCGATCGTCCGGTATTACATGCTCGCCCGGGGGGTCAAGGCGAGTAACAAGAAATCATCGTCGAAACAAACGCTGGCGGCGCAGACGCGGTCAGAGGAGCGGATATTAGACAAGATATTCAACGACGCGGTAAAATGGAGAGAGAAAGACGCCGGCCTGCTCGACATCGACAAGCTGAAGAACGAGTTCAAGAAATTCATGTCGGTCGACTGCCCGTACAGGGGGACAATATACCTGAACAACATACCACACACGCATTACGTGTTTTCGACATCGATCGAGACCGCCGGCGGCAGCAGTTTCATGACGGATCTTGAGGCGAACGGGCAATGCTCCGCGAAAACCGGGACAGACAACAGATCGATGCATTACTGGCTGCTGTACTGCTCGATGGCGACGCTTGTCAACTGCATGATCCCGATCTATTGGGGAACCGGACTAAACATAATGGGCGTGCCGATACCGCTGCCGGTGATATACCTGCCAATATACTACCTGTCTGGATCATGCGGCGTGCTGTTCGGTCTCGGCATATGCGGCATCGCGGTATGGCCGATGATTGTGCTCATCAACAATACCGCATATGACGCGACGATGCTGATACCGATAAACCTTGTCATCGATCTCGTCAGAAAGAAGCTCAACGATCTCGCAGACAAGTCGGTCGGCTCGCTGAAGTCATTCGCGATGCCGTTCATAAAGGAATGCGATGATGAGATCGAGGAAATCGAGAAGCAGATCAAGGTCGTCGACACGGCGATAACAAAATATAAGCTGAACGCCGCCGGCGTCGACAACATGGCGGTCAGCGGCGCTGCAGTCGACCCAGCAGAAGGGTACGACACCGGTGGCAGTAGACGGAGCCGATACGGCGGGGCGGCGTCGACAGCCGGACTCGAGACCGGAACAGTCGACATGACGTATGACGAGGCGTATATAGAAGAAATCAGGAAAAAGGGTCAGATGACTGCGGAAGAGTGGAAGAAAGCAGAGGAAGAAACGAGAAAGGCATACAGGCAGATGACGGAACGCCAGAAAAAAACAGAACAATACGCGAAAGACACGGCCGGATCAGACAGTAATGGATCATCGTCCACCGGATCAGACAAATCATATTCATCATCAATTGAATACAACCCGACTGGAACTGGATTTAACAATGTGATTGTCTGTCTCGACGCCGCGCACAACAAATACAGGTCAGGCAAGCGCACGCCGTGACTATGCACAAAAACACTGCCGACCGGTTACAAGACGAACGAGAGCTGGATGGACCTGTATGAATATAAGTGATCAAGGGAGGTCATACCTTACATAAAATCCGGGCTCGAACGTTACGGGGTAGAGGTGTACGAGGTGACGCCACAGGATACGGAAGGCGACGCTTCACAGGACAATCTGACAAGAAGGAAGAATCGGATCGCGGCGAAAGTCACGCAATCGGGGAAACACGCGGTATACCTGTCGATACACGGAAACGCCGCCGGGTCGGGGACGAAATGGTACGGCGCGAACGGCTGGGCGATATACACGACAAAGGACCGGTCGAAAGACGCGAAAGGACAGGCAGAAGGGTCGAATAAACAGAATTCAGTGACGCTCGCGCAGACCCTGTTTGACGAGGCGGCGGAAATCCTGCCGCAATACGGGAAGACGATAAACCGGATAGGGGAACTCCGGACAGCAAAGCACTGAGAGACAAACGACTTCGGCGCGGTGAACAACACATTCATACCGACAGTACTGACAGAAAACCTGTTTTACACCAATCCGGACGACTGCAAGTTCATGTCATCGGACACCGGCAAACGGGTCATCGCACAGATACATGTCAACGGTGTGCTGAAATTCATAAAGAAGATGAAATGGGTATAACGAAAAAGTCCGGATTACTCCGGACTTTCTTTATACGACCGACTCGTAACATTACATATTCGCGAGCACGCTCGACAAATCGCCGAATATCGGAGCATTTGCTCCATTAATCGGCTCGACATGCGGAAGGGCGGACGCGACATCCGGCAGTTCGATACCGGTGACAGTCGGAGCGGCAGGATTAACCCCACCCTGTGCGGGAGCGCCAAACTGAGGAGCAGATATACCCGAATTTACTTGTGGCTGAACAGGTTGAGCAGACTGTGCCGGCTGTTGAGACTGCGACCCGCCGAACTGTATTCCTGGAGTGGGTTGTTGCTGTCCGAATCCTCCAAACTGAATTCCCTGTGGAGCGGAGGACGACGCGGCGGAGATGGCCTGACCAAACGCCGGTCCAGATGGAAGCGTGCCAGTCTGGACGCAATTTCCGATAATACGCAATGTCTCGTCGACATGCTGCTGAACGGCGGCGCTCCATGGCTGGAAGTCATATGGAGCGAGATCCGGGGATGTCTTCGCGAGCCACTCCGCGAAGTACTGCTTGTCACTGCTGTCGGTCAGCACCTCCCACTGACCCGCCGCGTTCTGATAACGGATTCCGGACGTGTCACCAGCCTGACCGGTATAATCGAAGAATGAACTCTGATCATAGTTGTTGAAGTTCGACTGATAGACGACCTTCAATGCGAAGAAACGGCCATGAATTGGATCAAACGGATTCCTCGCGACCATACCGGCGATAGGTGGGGTCTGCTCCGCCATGAGCTTCTCGTAGATTTTCTTGCCGAACTTAAACACAAGAATCTTGTTGTTCAGCTCAGGATGCTGCGCGTCATTGATAATCTGGACAAGCGACGCATACACATTCCTTGTGGAAAGGCACTCCTTCGCAAGCTCCTCGAATTTGGCGTTGTTTGTGTTGATGAGCGACCAGTACATCTGGTTGACCGGCGACTCAGACTGACCGCCACTGCGCGGATCGTCAACATACATGCCGTTTTTCGTCACCGGATTCTTCACCCACGCCTGAAGCTTCTGCATGATCGACTTTGACGGATTGCCGATCCACGGGACAAATCTGATAATCGCGTCATACACGCCATTCTTGCCATCCTTCGGGCTCGGCCTGTATTCATTCGTTGACATCCCGCCCTTCGCGGCCGGCTGATCGAGTTTCGGGTTAAGCAACCCGTTAATGAAATTTGTGTCGTACATAAATCTAAAATTATTAAGACTCGTATTGAAGCACAACGCTTCTGTGAATATTATATTGAACGTTTCCGGTTTTTATTACAGAAATGCATAAAAAATAAATAACCACGAAACATAAAGAAAACAAATATGTTAAAGAACCTTTCCGACGCGACGGCGGCGGATCTTAAATGCCTGTCGTCAAACGAATGCGTCATATATGAGAAACTCGACACATTCTACTTCAACGTCATGATCACAATATCCGGATGCACGGTATTAAAAAGCAATCACCGGATTATAGACGATGTCGACATGGCGGTTAATTCGATGTATTCGGATATAACGGAATTTGTAAAGAACCACATCGTCCCGAACAAAGATAGGATAGCAGAAAAATACGGGGATATAATCGCCGGGATATTCTACTTCCCATGCGGCAAGCCGGGACGCACAGATTACACGGAAACGAGCATGCCGGGATCTTTCGTGATCGGGAACGTCAAAACAATGATGACAGAAAAGCATGTTGACGACGTATCTGATCTCGCCACTATGACTGGTATGAGACCGTATCCGGTCATCGCGAGAATGCCGGCCGGCAAGTTCACGCCAGATCTCATCAACATGACGCCAGCCGAAATCATTTTGAAAACCGGCGGAAAACCATTCAGCGGGCTGGACATAAACAAAACGGAAGGAATTGTAATCAAGTCGAAATGCAAGACGTTCCAGGCGTTGAACAACCGTTATGAGAAACCAGACGAATACCAGAAAAAAATCGACACATATGATGATTTCGTCAAACATCTTTGTGAATGGTATATCCTTTCAGATCACGAGACGCCGTCCGGTGATTACATAGAGAATGTCACGAATCTGTTCATTCAGTTCGCGAATGAAAGTCCATATATGAAAGAATATGCCGGGAATCCAGACGATCTCACGCCGTCGATCGGCACATATATACCGGATCCGGATTACTCGTTATTTCCGGACGAGACGGTAAAAACTATATGCAAATGTTCCAGGCTCGCCACCAATATATTCAAAATCATGCTACACGGACTACGTTACCGTAAAAACATAAGGAAATCATCATATATGACAACAGATGATTTCCTTATATGGAACAAAATAGTCGACGACGTGTCCTAACAATTCTTCTGCTTTGTCGGAGGAATCCAATCGATCGACGGATACCCGTGATATCCCTTCTGCCAGACGTACCACGCGTAGCACACGGCGCCGCCGTACTGGTTTTCCTTCTCAAAGTCGCCGTTCATCGCGCACTGCATCCGTTCTGAACAGACGAACACCCACAATGGCGGATTCTTCATGAACAGCTTGTACCTGTCAATCGTCTCAAGGAACTGTATCTTCAGGAACATCATGACATATGCTCCGTCGTCGACGATGTCGAGTGCGTGACGGACGCAATCGTTCGACATGCCGTATGGAGGATTCGTAACAATCGACGCGTGAGGCGGAATCACATAATCAGGCGGGACGAGACCGTCACTGACCCTGCCGACTTTGAAAAAGTCGACCGACCTGTCAATACGGATAATACCCGGCGCCAAGGTCCATTCACGAGGAACAAGATCTGATGCGATGACTTCAAAATTCTTTTCCGCGAGAATATTCGCGATATGTCCTTTACCACAGCACGGCTCATATACAGGATAATTTCGAAGATTATTATATATACCATGTTTAGACAGCATATTCAGAAGACCGTTTACAGCGACAGGCGGCGTCGCATAAAAATCGTTTTTCTCCCTTTCCAGTTCCGGACTGTGATTAGACGCGCCCAGCGCGCCATATACTGATCTCTTATTTCCCATATAAAATAATATATGGCATTATATTACATTTTTATAAAATAAAAGGCAGTTCAAAAAATGAACTACCTTTTTATATCAGATATTATATCTGTTATTCAGTCTTGTCTGCGGAAATGACAGTGCCTTCCAACTGAGAATCATCCGCAAGAACAGTAGTCTGCTCCCATTTCTCGCGTTCCTCTTCCGTCAGATATCGAAGTTTGAATCCGGCGCACGCCGCGGCCCAAACCTCCTGTTTCTTCTTGATCTCGAGCTGTTGCTTGTCTGTGTCCTTCTTCAAATCATCAATCGTCTCGAGAATCTTATTATACTCCTCGTCAATCGACTGCATTTTCTTCGCCGAGGCAAGACCGACGCCGCACGGCTTCATCATCAACGTATACAAGAAACCGAGGCATCCGTAATCGATGACGAGATCCTGTTCCTTCTTCTCGAACTCCTTCAAAAAGTCGTTGACAAATTTGTCAAACTTCACGACGCCGATCCACTGGTCCTTCTCCCATGCGGCGAACTTTTCATTCCATGTCTTAAGAAATTTGGCGACACGAACCGCGTTACGGGAATCAGCGATAGTGAATGTGCGGGTCTGGAACGTCTTTACCGCGTTTTCCCAATCCTCTTTGGTGTTCTTGACAAACTCATCGTCAACCGTCTCGTCTATGAGCTCGCTGACACCGACATTTTCTTTGTTGTATTGAGAAATGAGTTCTTTCCTCTGCTCCTCGACCGATTTGACATTATTCTCTGCCATTGAATATCAATTTAATTTATACATAAATTATATGTGTACCGGAACATTTTTTTTAATAAAAAAGACAGGCAAAACCTGTCTTTTCATGATAAATCATTGTACGAAACTTTATTCTGTCTCCGGTGTATCATCTTTCCGAACTAGCTTGAAACCGGCAAGCGGTTCAAGATCACAACCGCAAATAATATTAAGATCCTGTTCAGGGTCAAACGATTCCGGAAGTCTTCCGCCCTCGGCCTGTGGCGGGCACTCGTCCCTTCACACAATCCTGCCGTTATATGAGATCCAGATGTCGCCTTTCATAAAACCCGGAAGCTCATTCCAATTCCGCATGAATATATTGCGTCAAACCTTCTTAGTCTGCTTTATCATGACAAACCCTTTGTTTTTACATAATATTTAACCGCGCGCAAATCTCTGGAACAAATCTAATACCCAATGTAACAGCTGCCGTGATTACAGCAATCCATAACGCCGTACGGCGGATCCATCTGCTGCCGAAACGGACGGGTGTGAACACAAGCAGCACACCATATGACAACGTCATCTTACCGTCCTCGTCCGTGAAGTTGTTAAACTCCGGCACGAGATACTCGCTCCATCCGAGATCCGTCATATAGTCACATATCGGCTTTATCTTGAAATACACCATCCGCTCCTGGTTATAATCATACTTCTGTAGATCCTCCTCTTTGCAGTTGAACTGGACATACACGATATTCCGAAGCCAGTTCAACTTCAATCCGTAACGATTGAACATCGACGCCGGATCATCCATCTCCCGTTTCATCTCCCGACGGAACCTGAAAAAATTGACGACGTCCTTGACGCCCTGTACGAAACCCCAATCAGTTAACGACATACCGATTCCTTTTTCTTTTTGCCGCATTCCGGATAATACAAGCGGTATGACTCATATAATGTGGAGTACTTGTCTTTTATCACGTCCTGCAGTTTGATTTTACCCTTGTACAGCCAATTGACGACAGTCGTCATCGGAATCTTATTCTCCGCCGCGATCTGGTCGATTTTCTTCTTCCGCACAAGCTGCTCCTTCAGCACGAGCCTGTAATTGTCAGGCAAGTAGTCGATGCACTTAATCGACGCGTCCGCCATATCATCAATAAGCGTATCTTTATTGATATCGACGAACTTGCCGCCGTCATACAGGCTGTCATATTCCTCTGTATATGATACAGATTCCGAAGACGAATCATTTCTCGACAGCGTGTCATGCGACGTCTCGATATTGCCATACGAGCTGTCGAACATATCAGAAAGATCGACACTTACCTGCCGTCTCCTTTTCGACGCGAGCTCCTGCATGTAAAGCAGTGAGTTATTCCTGGCGATACCATACGCCCACGAGCTGAACTGACCACGCTCGCCGTCAAACTGCGAATGTTTTGTCCAGATATCCTCAAACGTACGCAGTAGCACCTCATCTGTTGCGTCGTTATCCTGTGTAATCTTGTATATATGTTTTCTGAGTCCCCATGTCATCCTTTCGATAAGGGGACGGAACGTGTCGCCGGTCGGATTATCGATAAACGATCTGGAAAGTGCAGTAATATTGCGTTCTTTCCTCTTCATTGTCTTTCCCTGTATCATATTAGTCTATTTTTACGAGATAAATGTTCTGACTGTTCTCTATGTTGTGCATAAGATCCTTCACGTTCCTGTACGGCAGACGTGACAGACGCTGTATCAACTCATTCGCCGCCGCGATATACATCCTGCCGCCGCAATTGTCGACCGAGTCGAGCAGGTTTTTTACATCGGCGTACGGAAGGGCGTCACACACAGTATGAATGTCTTTCACAAACCTGTCAGTCAGGCGGAACCTAACGTCATAATCGACGGTCGCGGGGATCGGCATCTTATTTTCTTTATCCATATTCATATATCCTTATTTTGATGACACAAATATAAAAGAAAATTTTCAAATATGAAAATATCGGCGAAAAAATTTTGACAGGTTTATATAGCGGACTCATCGATGCGGCGGATCCTTGACATGAAGTCATTGCCGAACATACCACCCGCCTGACGGAGCAGCCCGTCAAAGCAACCATCAAGAACATACGTCACCGCCCAGTCGTCCTTGCTACGGATGGACCTCCCAACACCTTGAAGAATCGACAACGCGGTCTTATTCGAATACCATGACCTGTCGTGCTCCATCTTCGCCTTCGTATACTTGTCGGCGAGCGACGGATACGGTATCTTGAATATTATCTGAAACCTGCAGAAATCGTCCCTGAGATCGATGCCCTCGAGTAAGGTCGGTCCGACAAGCACCATGTTACCGCCACCGCGCTTGAACATCTCGAGCGCGTCCTGCTTCGTCGTCGAGTCGACGTACGACAGAAGTCGCCGACGCACGGCAGGCGACGCGGACTCCATGATTTTGCTCGCCACGGAATAGTTTCCCGTCTGAATGATCCCCTGCTCATCCGGATGCGCGGCGACGATGCGCTCGACCATCGACAGGATCCGCGGAAACGCGGCGTCTTTGCCCGCGTAATTCATCTTGTACGTCGGCACATAATTTATCGGAGATCTCATGAAGTCAAATGTCGACGGAACGATCGCATACCTATACTGATCCGGACGGATGTCGAGCTCACGCGCGAACGCGGCGGGATCGCCGATCGTCGCCGACATGAACAAACCCGCCCCGACGTTCGCGTGGAATGCCTTCGCCATCAGATACGACTCATTGATGCAGTTGAACGTGACCGACCCGCCGCCGGCGCTGTCATTCTTGATCATGCTGTCGACGCTGGCATTCTTTATTATCCGGATATACTCCGTGAACGAATCCGCGTGATCGATGACGAAATCCGCCGCCGACATAAGCCTCCGTTCTGACCGTTCCAGCCGGTGATCGACCGATTTGCGTCCCAACGACGATTTCACCGCCTCCGCGTCCGGCAGCAACTCCCCGACAGCAGACACATAATCATTCAACGCGGCGAATACCGTGTCATTACAGTCAGCGACCGTCACGCGGTCCCTCGCCGACCGTATTTTTTCCCGGATCTCGTCCTTCCCGCAACCGATCAATACGGCAGAATCGATGACATCATCGATTTTCCGCATGTCGAACTTGTCAAATTTCGGTGAGAACTGACTCTGCACAATATCCATCACATTGTGCGCCTCATCACATATCACGAAATCGCGCGGGCCGAACGGCGCGCCGTCGCCGAGCTTGCGCCTGACGATATTCTGCTGCACGAGCCACTGCTGGTATGTGCAGACGGTGACAGGCGATGAGATCGCCTTCGCGCGGCGGATAAGATACTCGCATACCGACGCGCATTCTGGATAGTTCTTCTGTATCTCGTAATATGACTTGCATCCCGACAGCCTGCACACGCCCGACTTGAACGGCAGGCCGTTGACATTACACATGTAATTGTTCTGGCCCATCAAATTTCCCCATTCGGGAAGATACCGGTCGAGATCATCTGAATACTGCTTTGTCAGCGAAAGATCTGAACACAATATATAGCCACGTTTGCCGTACACAGTGGACAGCACACCGGCGACGGCAAACGCAAGGAAAGACTTACCAAAACCGGTCGGGCATTGCGCGATGTAATACTTGACACCAGAAAACATCGACTGCAATATATTGACCGCAAGCTCTTTCTGGTACTGGCGGAACTGGAACTCCTTTCCCAAAACAGTCGCGGCCCACTCGTCAAGCTGTGCGGACAAAGTCTCTGCAGACGGAACAATTTCCTCTTTCATCATGTTACCTGCCAATCATCTGGTTGAACTCATCCTCCGTCAAGATCTTGACACCTATTTTCTTAGCCTTGTCAAGTTTTGACCCGGCGTTCGCGCCGACAATCAGGTAGTCAAGGTTTTTCGAGACAGTTGACATGAACTCGCCGCCGGCAGACGTCACCGCGTCACGGATTCCGTCCCTCGTGTATCCCGACAACGTCCCGGTCGCGAGAAATTTCTTGCCGGCCAACGGCAGCGCGGCCGGCGCGGTATCCGATCTGGTAACGGAGACAGCAGAATCGGGAAGCAAACCCAACGGCGTATCTATATAATATTTGATGTCGTCGATTCCGGTTTCATTCAGCCATGACGAAATCGCGGCAGACACGACCTTACCGAAACCGGATGAGATGAGCAGATCTTTAACGCGGTCGGATGTCATGTCATGCAATTCATCGTACATCGTGCCGAGACCGCCGAACAACGCCACAAGTTTCTCGCATGTTTTCCTTCCGACACACGGCGCGCCCAGTGACCATAACATCCTGGCCGGCGATGCTTTCCGTGCGGCGGATGCGACAGCTGCCACCATCGCGGCGGCGGTATATTCGGTGAATCCAGCGCGGACGAGACGATCGACAGTCAAGTCATAAAGATCCCGCCATGTTTTTACCAATTCAGTGTCGAACAGCCTGTCGACTGTCGAACGTCCGAACCCGTCTATATCCATACAGGTCTTACTACAATAATACTCGACCGCGGAACGGGACCGTCCCTGACACGATGGATTCATGCAGTACAGACCGGTTGATTCGCTGCCATCCGCGTTCGACACGCGGCGGATACTGCCGCCGCAGCCCGGGCACACATCCGGAACGGGCACATTGCCGCCGCCGTCCTGACCGCCGATCTTGCCGGTCACCTGCGGTATCACCTCGCCGGCCTTCTGTACGGTCACGACATCGCCAATGTGAAGATCAAGTTTTTTGATGTAATCTGCATTGTTGAGCGTCGCTCTTGACACAGTCGACCCGCTTATCTCGACGGGGTCAAACACCGCGGTCGGGTTTATCCTGCCGGTCCTGCCGACCGCCCATTCGACATCACGCAGGATGGCGGTGGCGGTATAAGATTCCGCCTTCCATTTCATCGCCCTGCACCATGCCGGGCATTTAGCGGAAAAACCGCCCATCCTGTCCTGCTCCGACTTGTCCTCAACCTTGACGACGGCGCCGTCCATCGCGATATCAAGTTCCGGCATTATCTTTTCCCTGAACTTTTTCAGCGCAAGCCCGAGATTTTCCGGCGAGCAAAGAACAAAAGGTGACTTATTGAAGCCAAGTGTAGGAAGATACACATGAACGATCTCCGACTGAAAATACCGGCGCATCGATGAAACCGGGCTCACCTCGATGCATTTCTCCGCTATGACGTTATACGGCATGAACACAAGGCCGCGCGACGCTGTGATTTCCGGATCAAGCTGCTTCAACGACCCGGCCGCGGCGTTCCTTTCATTCGCGAACGTTTTTTGGCCTGTAGCGAGCCTTTGCTCATTCAGCCTGGCGAATGTACTCCGCGGCATCAAAACCTCGCCACGAACTTCAAAACGTGGCGAGAACGAGACTGCAGGAATCATCTCTGGAACACCGGATACTTTTTTGATGTTCGCCGTGACGTCCGCACCGGTGAATCCGTCGCCGCGGGTCGACGCCTGCGTCAGCACACCGTATTCATAGACGATTGAGCATGAAAGACCGTCGAATTTCGGCTCGACACATAGAAAATTACAGTACCGTTCAAAGAACTTGACATTCTCCGTGTTAGCCGGATCAGCCTTATATGAATCCCACAATCCATTAAAGTATTTCGTTATCGATTCATAATCATAGCAGTTTTCAACAGACCCCATCATATTCGACCGTGTGACCTTCCGAAAACCGTCCGCAGACAAATCGGATCCAACGCGTATGGTCGGTGAGTCTGAGTACGAAAATCCTGTATCCGCCTCCATCTTCTGCAGACGTTTATAAAGCACATCAAATTCATAATCAGTCACGTCCGACTTATTATTGACATAATAGTCATGCGAATACCGGTTAAGACGCTCGACAAGATCCCGCATTTCCTTATATACCGCGTTGTCGGCCGGCACACCGTGTTTTTCTTTTAGTTTTGTATTCATAATAATCAAAAAGCCTTGTTATCTTCTTACAATAGTATTCGTGCAGATCCATATCAAACCTATTTCTTTTATATGACATAGATACCGGCAATGTTCAACTGTACAATCGATGATACAGCCTCCTGCTACCGTTACTTTCCGGTCCGAAGCAATACTTAATGTTATACATTACGATACCGTCTCCATCCTGATATGGCTCAAATGAATTCCTTTCACTTTTGATAAATACGCCGTCAAAATTCACAAATACCTTTATTATTTTTATAACGCGAATATAATAAAAATATTTGAAATAAAAAAAGAACGGTGAAAAAATTTTTCACCGTCCGTATTAATTGTAATAAACAAGCGGGACCATTATATTGATCTTCTTAGTTTCTTCGCCTTATCTGATATATATTTTTTACGTAATGATTTCGACAGAAACAGTTTACCGTCAATTCCATTCTCAGGACGTTCGGACATGTTCCGACCAAGATCATACTTGTTAAGCGCCCTGTTGCCGGCGAGGTTGATCCTCTGAGCAGGATATTGCTGTCTACTCACATATCCGTAACTATTTGATGACACGGTGAAATTGTTGACCTTACTGAAGTCGACCGACGGCATGTACCTTTGCGCGTCTGACATGTAATTGTCAGCATTGTCGGATTTCAGGAATTTTCACGTCATGTCTGTCGCCGCCGTGATTTTGTCCGGGCCGGAAAAATTATTAAATGAAAGCGATATGGCGGGCCAACCACATACCGGCTTCATCACCGGCATATCGATCACAGGCAGATTATCCAGACTCGTTATAAGATTGTAATTCGCGTTGAACAACCCACCCCGTATGACCTTCGGAAAATTCTTCATCGATGTCAGTCCATTTCATGACACATCGACATTGACATCGACGACATTCAACGGGAACGGGAGCTCTGTCTGACCCGGCCGGAGGATGATCCGAATCGCAGGCCGGGTCAGTACATCATCCACATCATCCGAATATAGCAATGATATCCCGTCTTTATCGATTGACACCAATTTCTCATCTATTCCCTGCTCTTTGCATCACATGATCATCATCTGCTCTGTCGCGGCATCATCCGCGTCTGACATGGTGTCGGTCCAATCGACATCGTCCATATCAGACAGATTGAAATCTTCGTATAACAAATTGATCTGCATAAAAATAAATCTAATATATGTTATTTATTATAAATCCGAAAATACGTTTTCACACGTATTTCCGGATACATTAACAAATTATTAACAAACTGCAAGTTACAAACCAGATTTCTCCTCAATCTCCGCGTACACGATTTTGCCATACGGCGCATAGAATTTCGGATTGTCCGCGATGAACCAGATAAGTTTGTCTGCCCATTTCGGCTTACGCGGTATCCTGTCCTCACCATCAGTCATTATGATAACGCATTGCGGCTTCTTCTTAAGCTTGTCGACATATTCGGCGTCGACCCATGCGAACATGTTGTCGAAACTCGTGCCTCCGAAACCGCGCATATTGCTGAATACGACGTCGAGCTGCTTTTCCGCGGACCGTCTGTTCTTCGGCGTTATCTCATCGACAGAGGTTATGCTGTAATCGCCCTGCACCAACCACACGCGTTCGACTTTCAGATCAATCGCCAGTGAGTTAATCTCACGCAAGCATTTTTTGATCGGATCTCCCATCATAGACCCAGACGTGTCAAGAAGAACGATGAGATTCTTGCCCGACTCCCCCCTACTCGTATCGTACTTGCGGTAGTAATCCCTCCATACGTGCTTCTTTTTCGGGAACTTCGTGACAGTCTCGTTAAACGCACCTTTCATATACCGTCTGAGCAACATCTTCCAGTTTTGCTTCGGCTTGTCCTTACGGTTTTTCATGTAAGACAGCAACTTGTTCGCTGAATTACAGCCCGGTATTTTCGACATCTGCTCGAGCGACTCCTGCACCTGTGGCGACTCTGCTATCTCACGCGCCGTATTCGCCCAATCGTTCGTCGACATCCGCGCGTGACGCTGATAATCGGTGAGATCTCCGTCCGCCGCCTCAAGCGCGTCGCCCTGTTCTTTTGTAAGAATATCAGACTCGCCAAGTTTCTTTCCCTCAGCGGCGATCTGATCCGCTGTTTTGGTATAACCGTCGCTGACAGAAGTCGTCTTACTTTTACCCGTGCCTTCGATCGTCCTGCTCTTGTCGTTGACAAAATCGCCGATTTTTTTCTGCATGTCATCACTTATCACGGGATTCGCATGATCCTGACCCTGTTGCTGACCCTGCTGACTGGACTGACCTTGCTGACCGGACTGTTGACCCTGCTGACTAGACTGACCCTGCTGACTGGACTGACCTTGCTGACCGGACTGTTGACCCTGCTGACTAGACTGACCTTGCTGACCGGACTGTTGACCCTGCTGACTGGACTGACCTTGCTGACTAGACTGACCTTGCTGACCGGACTGTTGACCAGATTTTTGACCCTGTTGACCGGACTGTTGACCGGACTGCTGACCGGACTTATCAACCGTCCTGTTGCTGTCGTTCTTCTTGACGGTCGACTGATTACCATCCGACGTTATATTAACATTATCCGGCTTAACCGGCGTGTTATCTGATTTTTGCTGTTGTTTCTGATCGCCGCCGCCAGACACATTGACCGGAAAATTCGGAACAATCGGGTCGAGCCCATTTATCTGGTTGATATCGTTAATTGGATTACCACCCGATGGACCGCCGGGGCCAGGGCCGGGGCCTGACGATTTTGATAACTGATCGATAATACTCTGCACCATTTTCCAGCCGTAATTGTATCCGGCATTATAATCCGCTGAATTTGTATTAGCCATACCGTATTGATTTACTTTAATATGCCTTTCGCCCGCGCCGCCGCTACGGCAGCGTTCCACGCGTCTTTATACCCGTCAATGAAATCCTGCGATATGTTCGGCGGGAGCTGAGGCGGCTGCGGCGGAGTGACGGGCGGATTCTTCTTCAGTTCTTCGTATATATCCTCATACGCCATATTCGCGTATTTCTCGTCATATAGGAACTGCATCCCGTCTGGGCCCGGCTCGCTGAACACGCCTTTGAAATCTTTATTGAGATGCTCTATCGCGTAATTGATCTCGTAATCGCCGGCTATGTTCGACAATTCATGCTCCATACCGTACGACTCGCCGCGCGGTATATGCTGGTATATGATATGGAACGCCTCATGCGCGAACACGCCGACGAATTTCGTGTCAGTCAACGAGTTCATGAATGCGGGATTGATAAAAAAGCGCACGCCGTCGACACCTGCTGTCTCTATGCCGAACGTCGGCACCAACGTGAGCATGTTAAGCACCGCGTATATGCCGGCGGTCGACTGGTTCTTCGACATGATCTGCTTCGTCAGATTGATCCGGCGGCGGAGATACCTGAAATCATAATCCTTGCCGTCCGGCCCGACAACGATATCGTACTGCATCAGATTACGGGCCGGGACCATTGAGTTCGGACCGAGTTTCACCTTTTTCGTGTCAGGATCGCCCAGCGCATCCTGCTCGACGCCATCGAACGCACCTGCGAAATCGATGTCGCCGATCTCGACACCCGTGCCGAACTGCTGAGCCTCGTTTATCTTTTTTCTTATATGAGCTACCGCCATATGATTAACAATTATATTATTGACAACTTATTTATTATGTCATACAATTACAACGGCACAAATATAATCGTTTTCGTCATAATATAAAAAACACCGGAAAAAATTCCGGTGTTCATCTATTCAATCAAATCTGACTTATTTATCTTCCGCGACGGCGCCGAGTTTCTCGATGTACGGGCGGATCCTCGCGTAATACTCATTGTATCCCGGATCCTTCGGATCGCACGCACGGTCACGCTGTTCCGGCGTAGCCGGAAGATAGCGTTCAGGAATCGTCGTACCCTTCTTATATACAGGAGTCCTGACTGACATCAGACTGGTCGGCGCGAACATCCCGGTCTGGTTGCGGATCAGCTTCACACAGCTGGTCCATGCCAGGGCGCGCATGGACTGATTCGTAATCTGCATCATCCACTTGACATAATTCTCGAACTGCTCCGGCGTCGGATTAGTCTTGTGGTTACCCGGACGAGCTGCCACTATCGCGTCGACGACGCGGGACACATTCGACGGGTTATCGGCGTTGAACGATATAGGAACCTTGTCGCCTTTCGTCCAGACATCCTCACAATATTTCTTCGGGAAAATCGCGAACAGGTTAAGGTAGTCATTGAAACGGCGGCCGACATTGCCGACGACCTTCTGACCGTTCCATCCCTTCGCATCAGGCGAGGACGGGACGACATCTGTCCCCATCACGCCGAAGAACTTCTGCATTTTCTGACCATTGATAAATTCAGCGTCCTTGCCGTTATTCGAACCCTTGATATATTTGCGGCTATGTTTCAATGTCTTAAACTCGTCACTAAGCTTCGCCCATGATGCCGGAGATTGACCTGCCGTCATCGCGCCGGCATCCGCGCCAAGATATCATGCGTCCTTGTTGTCCTGAAGAAATCCGATGATATCCTTATCGATGCCGGACCTTGTCGCCCAGTCAATTCATGAGTTGAAGTCCGGGATGAAATTATACTGCGTCCACCTGCGGCCGAACGCATTCTCCCATGAAATCTCAGCGTCACGCATATCCTCCTGCCTGTTTCCGGCGGCGATTATATACCATTTACTGCCGAGACGGGCGTTACCGAGATTGCCCTCGTTAACAAGGTTCATGATAACGTTGAGCACACCGCGGTTCGCGCGGGAAAGCTCGTCGAAGAACAGCACGCCGCCTCCCTCCGACCCGTGCGAACAGTTCGCGAGCCGGTCGAGCTCCGCGTCCGTCTCTGGATCACCGGTCGGCTCGTACATCGGAAGCCAGTTCTTCACAAGCTCGACGACCTTTGTGTGGTTCGCGTCCGGAACGGAAAGTGAGAAGTCATCATAATCCATCTTAGACAAACATGTATCGATACAAGTCAACTTGTGGTTGATATCCGGATCCTCAGAAAGTTCCTTGAGTATACTGTGAATGATAGCGGTCTTGCCGATACCAGGCGCTCCCCATATCATCATAGGATTCGCGTCGCCTTCGATCAGGTTCCTCCTGATATTCGAATAGAGCAAATCCTCGAAATCCTCGGTGTTGATATTTTCAAGACCGAGCTCCGGATTGGCGTCGAGCTTGATGAACGCGTCATCCGGGACGATGCGCGCCTGTGCGATATCATACGCCTCGTTCATCTTCGCCGCACGGCGGGACGCTTTCCTTGCGTAATGCTCCGACACACCGTCGCCCACGGATATCTTGTCGATAAAATCGCGCCAGTACGCATTGACCTCACGAATGTCGTCACTTATCCTCGCGTCGAGATCCGCGATACCGATGCTCCTGTCGATGTCGACACCCTGATCGGCGGCGAGCTCGACAATATGCTCAGACGGGATAACCGTCACACCCATCGGAAGGGTCTCGTTCTGGAAGTTGACCGCGACAGTGAGCGGTGTCACGACCGTCCTGCCAGCGAAGACGGAGACGATCGTATTACCGATCTTCTTGAACATGTTCATAATACGGCGCGCGCCGCGGCGAACAGCATCGCCGAACCGACCTTCATTCAAAAACTGGTCGATATCATCCCTGCCGTATTTCCGTACAAGATGCTCGAGAAGCGCACGATCCTTTCCGATCTCTGTTCTTCTATCCATCATATATTTGTTCGTTTGTTTATTTTTTCTTTATCAATGTCGTCGACTGGTTATGACCGTTAAACTCCGCGCCGGAATATCCGGACCTGAATTCGCGAAAACCAGACTCGAACCCGCCCCTGCTCCACGCGTTATCATAAGCGGACCGCATCGCGGAAAAGATCCGATGCGTCTCCGGTGGCAGCAGTACCGGACAATCCTTCACGTATTTCAAACCGGCTGACATATTCTAATCAATTACTGATTTATTTATTATGTGAAAATCTTAATGTTCCACACATTATTCAGCCGGCGGCGTCATCTCCGCGCTGCCTTCGCCTTCCATGCCGGATCCCGACATACCCATCTCGCCGCCCATTCCAGGACCCATATCCATGCCGCCGGACATTCCGCCCATTCCAGGACCCATATCCATGCCGCCGGACATTCCGCCCATTCCAGGACCCATATCCATGCCGCCGGACATTCCGCCCATCCCTGCGTTCATTTCTTCCTGCTTCTTCTTCATCTCCGCTTCATCCTCGGCGCGATATTTCTCGTTCAGTTTCCAGTCGTCATCGGACAGGCCGAGATATTTGACCAGGAATCGCATCGAGAACACCGGACGTCCGTCAGCGCCGTTTATACCAGACAAATTCTGTACGAGAGCCGCGCCATCCGATATGATCGCACGTTCCTTCGCGAGCACGAAAAGATTTTCCTCCACATATGAAAGACCAAGTGCGGAGCGGAGAACATTATTTGTCGCGAATGCGGGGTACTTAAGGCAGAACTGCATCCACATCGGCTTGACGAGCAATTCCTTAAACACCGTCCTGAGCCGGTTGATAAACAGGCTGAACTTGTACTCCTCCCTTGACACGGTGTTATTCGACGTCGGGACCGGGTTAGACGAGTCTCCGTCGACGCCCATCATCGTGAACCTGTCTTTCGGCAGCTGTGTCTCGATTATGAACCGCTGCCAGAAATATCGGAGCTGCTCTGTCGAGTTAAGGTCATATCCCTCGACACCGACTTCTGATATCTCTGTCTGTGACCCCTCTCTGGACGGGAAGAAGAACGTCTTGTTGAACGAGAACTTCGGTTGGCCGTTGACCGTCACCTCTCCGGAGTTGTCGTCTATTATGATATCCTCCTTGTAATACGCCTGCAGCTCATTGAGCCGGGTCCTCGCCATCTGTTCGGACTGCGACCCGATCGGGACAACGAACTTGATGCGTTTCTGCGCATTCTGCACGTTTCAAATGACACGGGAATTCTCGAGAGTCCTGAGCATGTTGAACGAACGCACGAGCTGCTCCGTGTAAGACAGGCGTGATATGAAATTATTCCGCGCCCATGATATGTAAATCACGTTGGAGTCCGGCAGAATCCGCTCCTTCTCGGCGTCGCCGCGATACTGGATCCACACCTTGTACTCATTCCCGTCTTCATCGAACCTTATATCCGGCTCAAGTGTTACCGGGTCAAGCTCCTGAAAGCCGATTATGTCGACGGCCTTGCCTGTCGCCCGGTCCGTCTGGTATATGATCTCGAACGCGAGAAACCCGTCGACCAGGAATCGCTTCATATACTGTCACGCATCGTCCGACTCGTTGAACTTGAACTTCGAGTACACACGCTTATACGACTCGTTGATGGCATCGACGATCTCCTTGCCGTTCTCCTTCTTCAATATAGCGGTCAGATTCTTCGTGTTCGGATACGCGAAATAGTGGAAGTCGTCATACACGACCGTCTCATTCGTTATTGTATCGAGCACATACTCAATCTCGCCTTGAAGCGCGAAACGTCTCAGAAAATCCCGGCGAGCCGCGTAAGACTTATCGAAAAACGCGACGTACTCGTTGTTCCCGGCGATATTCGCGTATGTATTATACACATTTTGATTTTCCGTAAAGCCGGAGTTCGGATATATCGAGTTGGATGACTCCGCCGTCTCGGACGACCCGATGCCCCTCGCGAACCTGATGAGTGACTCGTCCCATTTAAGTCCGATGTTGCTGAGATTGAGAAGGTTCCGCTCGATCCGCCTGTGACCTCCGAAATTCGGCATCCCACCCGGCGCGCCGGCGAGCGCCTTTAATATGAATTTTTTGGCCATCGATTCCTAATTTTCTGTAATCATGCTATTTATCAGCCCGCAATACCGCCTGCTGCACAGCGGAAAGCGCGGCGCCGCGGATAGATTTGCCATAACTCAAGAACGGTATATATTTTCACATGTCATACTCGACAAGCCTGATTTCCGTACAGTTCCGCACATAATACTGACGGCATGCGGAGGTTATATCAGCAGACAACCTGTAATTGACAGATTTCATAAACATCCCGCGACGAACCGGATCGGCGAGCGTCTGATACAGGACATTATTCATGGTGAAACCGTCATTCTCGACATTATCATAAAAATCCGGATTCGTGTCATTGATGATGTCAAGCACCGCGGCCCTGAACTCGGGCAAAAGAAGATTGAAGTTGAGTCCTTCAATATGAGCCGGATCCGACCAGCCCGTCACCATGACAAGCGGGACGACATCAGTAAACCTGACATCCGATATGACCTGCTCATCCGGCCTGACGTACATAAACGTGTATATCATACCGGGAATGAACACCGCCGGCTGTGACGACTCCATATCAAGATCAAACTCAGTCTCGAGCTTGTCTTGCCCGCGGCGTTTCCTTGACAGCGCGTAATCGACAAGATACGTGTACGCGGCGGATCTTTTCTCAGAATCCGCCGCGTACTTCCTGTAATATTCGGTATACGTCATTATTTGAAGACAATACGTTTAATCGGTTTTATCTGCCGTGGACGCGTCACGCCAGAAGTGAAGTCAAGTTTTGACGGGGTGTGATCCGGTTTGTCGGAACCATCACAGACCGTGTCACGCTGCGCGAGCACCGGCTGGATGTTGCCGTCCGTGAACCTGAATGTCGACGGGCGTTTTTTCGGTAGCTTTTCCGGAACCGGAGTCGGATTCATTGAATCTACCGGATCAGCCGCGAACTTCAGCACGGTCCGGACGACGACCGGCGGCTTCACTGCCTCCACGACCACAGGATCTGCAGGTGTTTCTGTCAGGTTAGTCTCGACCGGACGGGACGGCGCGATGACGAAACGGTCAACACCGAATTTCACCGCCTCGTTGTATAGACGGATTTCCTCTGCCGGGTTAACGGAAGTGAAACTTATGACAGCCGGCGGATCCGGGACGGCGTCATCCGGAACACCCGGCGTCTTCTCGACATCATCCGAATACGGAAAGCCGATCATGCTGACGTAACGGTCGTTGCCGCCATTCTTGACATTCTGCTTGTATAGTGCGGAGTCATTATGCTGCGCCTCCAGTATAGGATCGCCGAGTCTTTTTTCATTCGGAACGTACACCGTCTTTATGCCCTTGTTGAACTCACGTTTCTTCAGCCATATATCATCAGCGTTGACATACTCCATAATAGACGACAGATCATCCGGGCAGATGTTCAGCGCGTCCGGCGGATATAGTATGCCGCCGCATCCAGTCGCGATGAGCTGTGACGACGCGGCCTTCGCCTTCGTATAGTCATAGCCTCAGTTCTTATACGGCAGCGGCTTGCGGTCCGCTGAATACCTGATGAGATGCACGCGTCTGGCACACACCCGTGACGGATTCTTCATATACGCGTCGGTCAGGCTTTCGATGAGATCAGGTGTGTATACAGAATCGTCGTCCACCGTGATGACCGCGTGACCGCGGTATTTCATCATCGCGTAATAATATTTCTTGTGCGGCTTGAGATCGCCACACGGCTCATCCGACCAGATCAGATCCACACGCGGATCTGACAGATAATCAGAAAGCTCTGACGTCAGCCTGTCCCTGTCGCGGACGTCAAGGCAGACGACGATTCTACACGGCTGAACAGTCTGCCTGTACAGCGAGTTAATAACGGCAGGCAGGTATTGGATCCTGTCGCCGTATGATGTCAGCGACACGACGACGCGGGACCGCCGTTCATCGAGCTTCTTCGCGTATTCCGGAAAATATGAGAACAGCGTGTCATTTATCTTACCGTAATCATTCACCTTATGAAGCGCGGTAGGCATCGACTGTGTGCCCGGTATATAGCTCGCCGAATTATCGAATATTTTTGACGACTGACGTATCGTCCTGTCCGCCATTATGTTAAAACAGAACTGCCATGACTCGTCTGACGTCGGGGACAGCCGCATGTAAAGATCCTCGTCGAAAAACCGCGGATCGGTAAATGTCCCGGCCGGATAGAGCACGCCGCCGGTGCCGTTCGCCGGCCGGGCGGTGTTGAACACGATGTCAGGAACGTCGTTAAAACTTCCGGCGGCTTTCTGCTTCCTGTTATCAAACCGGATAAGCCGATTCCCCGCGCCGAAGAAATATCCGAATGCTCCGCATATGATGTCATCCGGATATCTGTCGTGGTCGTCAATGAACATCTGCAGCCAGCCCGGCTGTCTGATGACGTCGTCGTCCGTTATCAGTATCGGGTTGGTCGGGTATTTCTTCAGCGCCGGCATCAGCTTCTTGTGCGAACGGGTGTTCGTCTCCGTCCAAACAAGTTCGATCTCTTTCTTTCTCACCATCGCGACGAGATCCGGTGGGAGATCTGCCTTCCCTCCCGGAAACTCCGGACGCGCGAGCGCAAGCATACACTTGTAGAGTCTCCTGTCGACATTCTGGTTCAGAATAGACCGGAACGCCGGGGCGACACACTCGATACGCGCCGGATACGACGTCATCGAAACTATGACCTTCTTCTTGAACTGTCCGTTGTTTGTTGCCATATCAATGTTTACATTATTCCCAATTTCGTAAGCGTGTCCTCCGTCCACACGACGAACTTCATACCATGCGAGTCTGCCCACGCCTTTGCCGCTTTCCATTTCGCTTCGTTCGTCAGGTATGTGCGGCAGTCGAGCACGAACCGTTTCTGCTCCTTGAGCTTCGCCGTCGACTGAGGCGGGATCGGCCGAATCGTCTGTGCTTTCGGCTTCACCTCGACGAGAAGCTTATGTGAGGCACAGTCAGAATCCTCGTCCCCGTCGTCATCCGACTGATTAAACTCTATGTAGAAATCGATGAAATAGCTTCGCACCGGCCAGATCGACGGATCCGCCGGGTTGAGCTGAAGCCGGCGTAACTCGTCAAAATCGAGATTGCCCGGATCACGGTATTCGATCTTCGCAACCTCTATGCCTCACTTGCGTACATTCGGGTTGTCGTCACACCACCTGCACAAATCACGCTCCCATCCGGATCTATATATGAGCTCAGCCGGACTGCCGATGATTTTCTCCGGATGTTGTGGCACATAATATCCCTGATGCGTGCCCTTCACCTCTCCCGATTCGGTAAGGTGTACGACCGGCTTGTGCGATCTTTTATGTGATTCAACGTCCATAATATTTCTGTCTGTTAAATATAAATAGCGTTTTCGGTTATATTTATTATCCGAATTTTTAAGCCAAACATATTGACTGACAATAAGTATGAATAGAAATGATTTCATGGTAATCATCGACTGCGGTCACGGCGAATCGACACCGGGCAAACGATCGCCGTGATCAGCGAACAAAGTTGAGCCGGCCCTGCCGTTCTTTGAATGAGAATGAAGCAGGAAAGCCGGCAAGCTGGTGGCGGACAAACTGCAAGCGGCGGGGGTGAACACTGCATTCACTGTGAATCCGTCAGACCCGTCCGATCTGAAACTCACGTTGAGATACAAATTAGCAAACAGGATCAAACAGGCGAACCCAAACAAGAAATGTATATTCCTGTCAATCCATGTCAATGCCGCCGGGAACGGCGCCAAATGGATGACCGGAACAGGATGATCCGCATACACGACAAAGGGTCAGAACAGATCCGATGTATACGCGGACAAACTGTATGACGCGGCGGAGGAAATATTGAAGCCGGCGGGAGTGCGGATCAGAACAGACAAATCGGACGGAGACAGAGACATCGAGGCAAACTTCACTGTGATATATGGGGCGGCAATGCCGGCCGTGCTTGTCGAGAACATGTTTCAGGACAACGCATCAGACGTTGAATTCCTGACGAGCACAGACGGCATCGAAATGCTGACCGACGTGATGGTAAAGGGATCGATTGACTTCCTTGAATCGGAATACGGCGGAAAACGGTAATTTACATATATAACAAAAAGGACGTCAAATCGACGTCCTTTTTTATTTTCCGTATGACTGTATCAGTTCTTCGACCTTGACCCGGCTGTTGATTCCATAAATGATATCATCAATAGATTTCAGCGTCTCTTGCATATACTTCGCGAGCGCGTTCAGCATCTCGATCCCGTATGTGTAATCCGACAAATCCGATGATATCTGAGCATTAATCGCTGAATCGGTGCCATACCGTATTTGAGACTGCGTCTTATACCAATTATACCGCTCGGCGTAATCGCGCTTGTACTTCTTGGAATGTTCTGAAATCTTGTTGACAAGTGTGTAATAATACTCAAGACATTCCTGCCGAACGGGATATACGGTCGTCTGCAGCTCGACAAGATCAGGAAGTTTCTTTAACAATCCCGACATGTAATCCACCTTCGCCTTCCATTTCTCATAATGTGACGTCACATATTCCTCGAGTGATGCTGACCGTTCCTCCGTTATCTGCTGACCGGCGTTTTCCATTATTCGTTATTGCCGTTTATGTCGCCGCCGTCATCAGTGAAGAACTCATCGAGATCGTCATGCGACTGGCCGGAAGGAAGCTGAAACGTCGGCTTGATTATTTCGTCGTCCAACTTGTGGAGCAGCTCGTCGGTGAACACCTTGTCTGTGAACAATTCAGTGATCGGAAGCGTCTGCCCCAGACGGGCGACGACAATTTTTCGGTTCTTATACTGCGCCGCGACCTTCGGTCTGGCGTACATTGTCTGTCCATTATAATCAAATGTCTTCACTACCGATTTCTCCACATCAGAAAGCTTCTCGTAATCCTTCTCTGTCAGCAGCTCCCCCTCCATCACGCCGGAATTCTCCCACGTGAGATACTGTTCGAGCCCGACATACGGATTCGGCGCCTTGAAGAACGGTATCTGAAACTTTACCTTGACCGGACGGGTGAATCTCGACTTGAACGGTGACGCGGTGACAAGCACACCGGTCCTTGTGTAGTCAGTCTTTCCCTTATTCTGCTCTACTATCTTCTCGCCGATCTTGTCGTCACGGAGCTGCGCCTTTGTCAGGATCATCGTTATCGACGGGTTGTACTTAAGCCCCTGTCCGCCGGAAACCTCGACACCGCCCATGAAATCAATCTTCGCGTAAACATGATTGACGATAAGAAACGGAATCGCGAGCTTTGACATTTTTAACCCATTGACACGGAACAAAGCCTTGAGCTGCTGCTGTTTCGTCATATCCCGGACTTGATTACCCTCGGTCGAGTCGTTTTTCTCCTTGTCGGACGTCAAGTTGCCGACTGAATCAAGGATGACAAACACCTTGTCCTTTGATTTCGCCGCCGCCATCTTGTCACACAGATTGGCAAGAAACGTGTTAACCTCTGATATGACGTTGACCGGAACGGCGATAAGTTTTGACGTGTCGACACCAATCCTGCCGGCAAATTCCTTGTCCCACGCGCCTTCTGAATCAAGCACGATGACGGTATATCCTTTTTTCTGCGCCTCCCGCGCCATCGACGCGGCGAGATAAGACTTACCCGCGCCGGACTCGCCGGCGAGCATCATGGATCTCCTGTTGGGCAAACCACCAAACAATGATCCAGATACAGCGGCGTTGAGTATATACGATCCCGTACCGATATAATCGTCACTGTTCGCTCACACAGCGGTCTCTATGATATCCGCGTCCGAATTAAGCGACTTGACAAGATCAAAAATCGATCCTCCCGCCACCTCTGTTTTCTTCGCCATATAAATCTAAATTCTTTTAACCATACATAATATAACAATGTCGGACGACTTATTTTTGACAGTCCGGCATAAAATATCACAGAATTATCCCGCATTGAAACTCAGTTCCGGAATCAACGGAAAACCGGCGTACACGTCATAATCTTTCAGTCCGTCGACAGAATCAATCGACATAATCTCGCCACGCTTCCGCAAAAACACAAGGTCACACGCGTTCATATGAAGTCTCGCCTGTTTTATAAACTTACGGAGCAGATCGACAGTGACAGGGAACGGATACCCATCAATCACGGCGTCGCCGCCCGTATCATCCAAATCATCCGCCATGTCCCTGTAATCACGGATTGTTGCCTTTGTGACATGAATCTCGTTGCCATCAATCACTACATGTTCTGAACATGTCTTGTAATATGACGTCAGGTCATCAACCCGTTCCGATTTCCAGTCATCAACGGTCTTCACATAATCGACCCATCCGTTCTCATAAAATATCTCGGGCGTCGGATTAAACACCCATGTTGACTCACCGATCCTGAGTGATTTGCCGTCAGACGTCTCACCGTCCTTAACATATTTAGGAAATTCCATTATTGTCTGATTATATGTTCCATTGTCAATGATGACACGCTATCCGCTGTCTGGACGACCACAAGAAGCGGTGACATGTCGATGCTGTGCAGATATGCGGTTTTCGAATCATTCATGGACGAGCCGTCCCACGTGCCCATATGCCACCGTATCGCGAGCATCTCCTCCGCGTTCAGGTCGAGCCCGAATTTCTGGAGCATAATGACAGATTTCTCTCCGTGCCCTATAGGAAACCTGTCATCGATCTCATACCCCTTGTAAGACTCCCACCGTCCAGACGAATCTTTTCTCCACTTATCCGCCGACTTGTAAAAGCTGCATTTGCAAGTGTCGTGAAGAAGCGTCGTGAGAATCAGGCTGTCTGCCGCGACGCGTGAGCCGATATCCGGATTCATGACCTTCATCATTTCAAGCAATCTGTATCCGGTAGACAGGACGAGCAGCGAATGATCGACAAGTCCGCCGTCATAATTAGAATGGTATTTCATACTCGACGGCGCGGTGAAATAATCCGACGTATCAAGAAATGAAATCACATTGTCAACACCATTCCTGCCCGTGCCGGCAAGCAGCGTCCGCACAGTGTTTCTTTTCTCGTCAGGCGACGCGGCGATGACGTTCTTTTTCGTCATGGCCGTTATCAGTTCACGCTCCGTATCCGTAAACTCATACCGCAATATAGAAGAATCTGACATACAACCTATTTTTTAATCGTCAAACAAACTATTGGCGTGTAATGTACTGTGCTCCATCGGACGATCAACAATGTCATCCACATCATCATCTGATACAGGATCAAGTACAATCTCGACCTCATTGGACATGACAGACCAGTCAATATTATTCGGGCATATCTTCACGAACACGACGTTCAAGCCGTCAGCCTTGTACAGATAATCTGACATCGCCGAATCATTCAGATATACCGAATATTCGTCATCCGTCACCGTGCGTAACAGACACCGCATTCCGTCAAAATCAATCTGGTAATACTGCTCTGTCCTGCCTTTCTTAATATCGGACAGCAACATTCCGCCTACTGATTTGTTCCATTCCACCATATACGTGCCGCCACATCCCTGTGACAGCATGAGATTGATCCTGCCTGCCTTATCCCGCCTTATCAGGACGGATCCGACCGCGATATTGACGCCGGGATCAAACTCATATCTCTTCAACGATCCGCCGGACACGGCGTCACCCACACGGCGGATCAAAGACTTATCTAAAAACTCCATAACATAAATATTATGATTCTAATGCCGACATCATTTTGTCGTATTCGATTATTTCGGTGGCGGTGTCATCAGGGAAAAACCTGAGTGACTGCTCGATATCTTTCACCGAAATATTCCGGCCAACTGCGAACCTGCGTATCTGCGCCGCCGTTACCTTACGTCTCGCGTCGGTTTTCGCCTGAGACTTCTTAACGCCTTTCAAGTAAACCCAATTTGGAGTCCTGCCGCCGGACGCGGTCGAAAGATAATCCGACCAGAACCTGACGCCATCAACCGGATTGACTTTTGTGTTATTCAAAACCTGCGCCTGGAGCGGATATCTCGCGGCGACGCGCCTGTTGATCATGAACCAGTTGGACTTCACTGCCTGAACGGGAAGTGACCATATATAGGCGTGATCATTGAATAACGCGCCTATTATATTAAACAGTATATTATCAGACGCCATGACTAGAACAACCTGTTAATCGGTGTAATATACTTATCAAGATCCTTGATGTCGTCAAAAATCTCATTCCGTTTCGCCTTGCCGTAATTCTTGTCGATGAACCGCGTGCCTTCCAGAAGCGTCTCCATCCGGAGCGTCTTGCCGAACACATAACCGTCCTGCGCCGCGTGGCCCACTGCGTAATCATAATCATCGACGACCTTCTCCGGAAACAACGTCGGATCAAGCACGACCAGCCGTCGCTGCCTGTCAGTCCGCGCGGTAAAATCGATGTCATCCGCGTCAGTCTTAAGAACGGACGACAAAGCGTCATGGAACGGCTTGAGCGGGGCGAGCCGGATGAAATCGTCAGAATCATTGATGCCACACGCTTCGTTAATTTTATCCATCCTTTTCTCTGTGATCCTGGTCAGTTTCCCGTTCTTATAAAACTCGTAAAACGACGGGATGTTATCCGACATATCGCCGCACGCCATCTTGACAAGGATGACGCGGTCGGGGTCAATCCGGTCGATCTCAACCTTGTCACTCACCGCGAAAACACGCGTACGAGATTTCAGGTCGGCGCCACGGACACCGCACGTCGGATCAAACAGGCTTTCCCACGATATACCGGACACTGGAACCGGTTTCGGCTCATCCGGAGCGGAAAGCCAATCGGCAAACCCGTCCGTCACGGAAAACCGCTTGCTCTTCCGTCTGCCGGATGATATCGGGTCAAGCACACAGCAATATGATCCAGTCGCGCCGTCAAAATCAGCGAGCTGCGTCCAATCCTTATCAGATGACACGAACACCACGCTTTCATGCCGATCCGTATACAGGTCACGCTTTATCAACGCCGCGACGTCATCCGCCTCGGCGTCAGGAATCTCATACACGATGACATTCTGTGATCTCAACACTTTTTTATACTCATCAAACGCGTTGAAAATCGACTTCCAATCCTTGGTATCGTCTTTTTTCCTGTTCTCTTTGTACCCGACCTTCTCATCGGCAAGCAGAGCCTTCCTCCATGGATGTTTCGCGTCACAGCAAACAATCACTTTATCGGGGCGGATAAAGTTGATCATATACACCATATCGATCGCGAGCTTCCTTATGAGCACCGCCGTCTCTGCCTGTGTCGAGAAATCCTTAATCATCACGTCACCCGCGCCTTTCGTGAATGAACAGGTAAACAGCGCCCGCATCGCCATGTTGTTAAAGTCGAACACAAGCGACAGCATATTCTTACTATTCATGTTACGACAATATTATGGTTTGCAGTTTATAGACAAGGCTGAGCAGGGTGATCACCTTGTCGGGGACGTTCACTATATCCCGCGCGTGTTCCGCGATCGTAATGACACAGTATGGTATCTTCTGTATCTTGTCCGGATGATTTAGCCTGAGAAACTCGATGAAATCTTTTGAGAAAGCAGACACCGCGTCCTCTGGATAACTCGCGTATTCAGACATGACAAGCTTGTAGTTCTCGACAGGATCAACACAGGTAAAAATCTTTTCGAACAGATCAGAGCATTCGAACGTCTTCACCAATGAATCCTTGTTCATCTCCTTCGCGCCCTGCAGATACAGTGTCTGGATCCCGTTCAGCATCGACCGCATGTCAGGGAAACTATTCCTGACGAACGCGGTGACGGTCTCGTCGTCCGCCGCGATATGAACGCCGTCAAGGATCTGCCTGATATATTTGACATACATGCCAAATACATAATCCTCTTCCTCCTTGTTGATCGGGTAAAATGGTATGCAGTTAAACCTCGATCTGATCGGATCCGGTATCTTATCGATTCTGTTGCATGTCAGTACAAACCTGACAGAATCGGCGTACCGTTCAATCGTGTTTCTGAGCGCATCCCACCCGTCAGCGGTGATTCCGTCAGCCTCGTCGATATAGACCGCCTTCAGTTTCTCGGAGCCGGCGTCGAGTGATACATGCGAACAGAACGAAACGACCTTGTCCCTCATGATGTCGATGCCGCGCTCGGCTGAACCGTTCAACTGCAGCGTATCATAATCAGAGATCAGGATCCTCGCGGTCGACGATTTGCCGCATCCAGGTGATCCATACAGCAGAATATTCTGCACAAGCCCACGTGACAGCTCATTCTTGATACGCGGCGGGGCGATGACGCCGTCCAGCTTTTTCGGGCGGAAAAGTTCCGTGAATAATTTTTGCGTTACACTTTCCATATAATGGCTTCGTTAATTTATCATTTATTATATGTCAGGAACGGCTGATTCATTTCGACATTCAGAATATCTATATACCGCGTGACGGTTTTCATCATCGCGTCGCACGCCTTTATATACGCGATAAGATGTTCGAACTTGATATCGGATTTCTTGTACATGACATCATCCATCTTGCCATGATCATGCACCCATCGCAAATTTCCGGAGCTGTTTTTATTATAAGTATGAGTCAGAATGTCTTTCATATCAATCCTTACCTGCACCGCGTCATGGAAAAATTCGACAATCACGGTGAGACGAACGCAAAAGTGGACATATATACTCTTATACAACATATATTTGTATTTCAAATCAATGTCACCGGTTCTTTTACATTTCCTGTTATTAACCTGTGCCATTTCGCCGCCGCTGTCAAACATATGGTTAATGTATTCCGTCGTTATGTCAGCCGCCCGTTCCATGTCGTATTGCCCGGAAGGCTTGATATTGTAAATAAGCCTGACAGTATTGCTCGACGACAGCGGGAAAATACGCGCGAGCGCCGCGGCCGACGATTTGACCGTATTTTGCCGGTCCCGCGATCCAGATGAATGGTCAAGAATCCAGTCAACCGGACGGACCGCCGCTGCGACGCGGAGCGAGTCGATATTCGCGACCTTCGACACAAAACGAACCGAATTCTGACCGGCGGACGAGAGACACGCGCAGGCCGCAATAACGAACGCCACCGATTTAAGTATTATACTGAGATTTTTCATAACGCGAATATATGACATATTTTCAAAATAAAAAACGGGCGGATAAAAAATATCCGTCCGCACTCAATCTTTTCCAGGTGTCATTACTTCCTGTTGTATTTCCGCATACCCAATATCTGGTTGACCGCGGCAAACGAGCCAGTCAACTTTATTGTCCTGCCATGGTATTTCAACACAATGCCCTCCGTCGCATTCACGACGCCGCCGGCGTCACGGAGCCGACGAAGCTGGTCGTTCAGCAGTGCGATCTTATCAGACAACCCCTCCGCCTTGATCGACTCGACAGTCTTTTCTATCTGATCCTTGAGTTTCCGTGACACATCCGCGCTGCTCTTATCGTTGACGAAACCAGAACAGCGGCGGATCACCTCGTCGCCAAACCTGATGAAAAACCGGTCGAGCGGGTCGACCACCTTTTTCACGGCGTCGGCCGCGGAGTTCTTGTCGAAGTCAGTAATCGATTCAAACCTTCGCTTCATCTCAGCCTTGTCAACCGGATCCATACCGGAATCGGCGGCGGATTTCATCACCTCCACAGCGACCCGCTTTATGTCACGCATATTCGTCTTTTTTGACTTGTCTATCCACCGGTCAAGCAACATGTCGCGCAAATCAGGATAATTATAGATAAACTTTATCTTCGACCTGGCGGTGATCCGCGTAAATCTCGCCTTCTTCCAGTCGCCGACGGTTGTCTCGTCCGGATCGGTATAACCGATCCCGTCCGCCGCGACCTTATTGAGCTCCGATATGAACCTGTGCGTCACGTTCCCGTTGTCGTTCAGCTGTTTCATGACGATCTTGTTCGTGCCGGACGCGGAGTCAACCTTCTCCGCGGCGGTGTTAACGATCTCCATCGTCTTATCATCCGCCGTCGGCTCAATCTCCTCGAATGTATCCGATTTCAGATGTCTCGTCATGTAGATGCGACAGTCATGAAAATACACGTGCACGCCATCATACGGGATGACGTTGCGGTTGACCGGATTGATCACCTCGCAGTTGATCCACACGCGGTAATCAGAATCGCCCCCGCCGCGGTTGAAGAACACGGTCCTGTCCTTTATCTTGCGGAACACCATGTCGATTATCTTGCCGCCGGTAACAAACGCCTCCGCGACCTCCGGCTTGTCCGACCACTTCGCCGCCATGTCGTCGATCGACATGCCGGATCCCCTTATGTCGGTGAGATTGCGGGCAAACACGGTCTTTCCTTTCTTATCGACGGACGCGAATATGTTCTGTCCATCAAGCTTCTCTGTTATGTCCTCGACATCGGCGCTGAACACATCACGCACGAGCCGTTTCAAATCGCCGAACGTGAAGTCGTTAATCTCATATGGATGCGGCAGATGCCCGGCCATCCCGCCCTCATTCAGCGCCGGCGCCGGCAAGACGGTGATGGATTCGGTCAGTGCGCTGTCATACAGGCCGGAATCTCGGAGAGGAAGAACCTCGCTCCTGATCGCCTTATAATATTCCTTGATATCAGCTGGCTTCACCACCCCTGCCGACAACATCCTCCTATACGCCGTCAGGAACGCGGCGAAGTCATCAGACCTGACATCGTTCCTGACGACAGTCGACGATACCGGCCTGTTCTGATATCCGTCTGCCCGCGCGCCGTATGTCACAGGCGAATAATCGACTGGAACATCGACGGTCTCGACCCCGTCGACGGGATGCGTCTTAAAATACCTGATGAAGTCGTCGACCCGTTTCTTATCGTCACCCTTGCCGGATGATGCCATCGCGAAACGGCCACGACCGCCCTCGACCGCCCTGTATACGGCGCGGACCGGGGACGCGTCCGGCGACAGCCAGACGCGGACACGCGGCTCATCTGCGAACACCTTGTCCATAAACGTCTTGGATGTATCTGCCTTTATTCCCTCCCTATCTGCTGACGAAAGCATTACCGTCACATCGACGTCATACCCATCAAGATTGAGATACTTCTTTATCTGTTCCCAATGTCCATCATGGAATGGCTTAAATGCGCCGGGATATATGACATGTAGTTTGCGGTTCATCATGAAGAATTATATTACCTGATATTTATCACACATTATATACCATACAATGTCCTGTCATTTTCTTTTGTAATGATTCTCAAATAAATAGCATGGACAGAATCATTTTTTAACCATGAGCAACACTATAAAATCAGACAAGATCGCGCTCGAGCAGCTGCTTAACTCGATATCGCCGGCGACACCGGGGGAGCAGAGCAATGGCGTGTCCGGCGCGGTAGATAATAGCGGAGGCGCGCCGGTGGAGCCGGAACAGATCATCATATTCGACCGCGCCGGCGAGCAGAAGTCAGCGCGGAAACGAGCGAGAAATACAGTCAAGCTGATGGCGCAACACGCCCTGCCGAAACCGTTGCTTGAAGAGGAATACGTGCAAAACAAAATGGAACAGGATGCGGCGACGCTGGCAGACCTGTACTGACAGGTCAAATCAAACTCGCTCGTCCAGAACGCGCTCCTCGACGTCATCGCCAGGGGAAATACCGCCCCGCGCAACTTTGAGGTATACACGCAGCTGACAGACAAGATATCCGCGTTGAGCAAGCAGATTCAGGTGACAGAGACGACGATGAGGAAGACGTATCTCGACCTGAAGCTGGAGATCCGCGACAAACAGGCAGAGGAGCGGCAAAACCTGGATGGACCAGTAGAGACGCAGCTGCAGGGAGGAAAAAGTCACAATGTCATAACAGGCGGCGGTAAACTCGCGGAGTTACTGATGTACAAACGAATGAAAACGCTCGAAGCCGCGCAGGACGGGCCGGACGAGCAATAAAGGAACAACAGAGATGATATGATAAGGGAAATATACACCAGAGCGGCGGACGAGACGGGATACAATCCGTCCGCACTCGAACACGACAGCGCGGTCGAAGAGATGGTTCAGAAGATCAAGAACCTGATGTCGACGTCGAACGGCGACGTCCTCGGCGACTACAGTTTCGGCGCGAACATAGAGGATCTTGTGTTCCGCACGGCAAGGGACGCGGAGGGAATAGAGTCTGACATATCGCGGCAGCTGACAGAATACGTGCCGACGCCACAAGGATGAACGATCACACCTAAGGTGAGATTCGGTCACCACGACGACGGATATGACTTCGCCGTGATAGACATATATATCAACCAGAGGAAGGTGGAGTCGTTCCTCATAAACTAAACCGGGAAAAGATATGGGAAAATTCGACAAGGACGGCAGTCAGCAGACGACCGGCCGCTCGCCGCGCGTGTGAAGCACAGAGCAGATAAACCAGATGATGACGGACTATGAAAACGGGTATGACATAGACTACTCGCCGTTCTTCGAGCACGACATCGACCTGAAGGCAGAGAACATCAGCTTCGACTACACGGACGCGGAGCTGGAAGAAATCGACAGGTGTTATAACGACCCGAAATACTTCATCGAGCGATACTGCAGGTGGATGACGGACCACGGCATGCAGACGGTGACGCTGCGACCATACCAGAAGGAGCTCATAGACATAGTGACATCACAGGACTATGACGCGGCGAAAGACCTGCTTGTCCCGAAGAACCGTAACATCATATGAATGGCCGCGCGGCAAAGTGGAAAGTGTTGTTCTCCAATAAGTTACATATCATATAATGATAGCAATGCCGGTTTGTCAGAAAGCAAAACAAACAACTTTTATACAATCTGAAATAAATATAAAAAGCAAAAACGCACTTTGTTGTATCACATTAAAAATATGCTTTACTGATTATATTCCAAATTATAAAGTTAATGGAAATCAAAAAACGTAAAAAGAACAAACTTACAAAACATATCTGTATCGTGTGCGGCAAAGAATTCGAGGCGCGGCAAGGCGATGCGAAATTCTGCTCATATGAATGCGGCAAGCGATATCACGATCAGCAGGCGCTCGAAAAAAAGACGAGGTCGCTTCTCGAAAACGGCGTCGAGAATGTCGACTACATCATAGACAGGTGGAACGGTCTGCCGACCGTCCGGCTGTATGGCCGATGGTTTCGGAAAATGCATCCCGACCGCACGATGGATGAGTACAAGTCGGAATTCCCGGACGCGCCGATAACGATACCGAAAGACAAGGCCGCGACATCAAAGAATTCCGGCCAGTTCATGAAGAAACCGGAATACCGCGAGAAATATTCAAAGATGATGTCTGGTGAGAACAACCCGAATCATCACACAAAGGCGTCAGAGCAGAAGCGCAAGGAGAATTCGCCGTTTTCCAAAGAGTTTTATAAACGGAAAAACATGTCAGAATCGGACCGCGACATTTTTTTGACCGAAGTCGCGGAAAGCAGATCATACGCGGCGCAAATTGATTATTACATCGGCAAGGGAATGTCTTCCGAAGAGGCGGAGGTGGCGCGCGCCGAAAGACAAAGAACATGCGCGCTTAAACGTTTTATTAAAACATATGGTGAAGATGAAGGAATGAAGAACAAGAAACAGGCGAAAACAATAAAAACAAATATGAATCGAGATACACGAAAAACGTAGAAGACAACATCGAAAAGTAAAAACAGACCGTTATGAAAGACATGGATATCCGGAAATACTGACTATACCAGATATGGAAAGAATTCATCCACCGCGAATCGCCGTACATGGTGAACGAATCAATGGGACGGCCGGACAACATAGATATATGAGCCGACGCCGTATACAGAAAAATATCGGGCTGAATACAGGAAAGATACAAAGCCGAAGGGATCGGAGACAATCTGATCACGTCGGGAAGAATCATCATAGACAAAAACGATTTCGCCGGACGTGAATGCAAGGTGTTCTTTGACAAATGTGTGATAGACGTTGTTGCGAACATAGACATGTCCGGATCGTCGTTCGACGTGTCGTCCGCGAACTTTTATTACCCTGACAGAAGCGGCGTGCGCGCGGATGGGTCATACATGATATATCTCAAGTTCTTTCTAATGGGCGACATCGATAAAGTGTTGGCAGATCTCCGTCCCGCGACGGCGCACGAGCTGACGCATGCGTATGTGGATTACAGGATGAATCCGGATGAATTGATGAAAGACAGATCGGTCGGTGGGCTCGACCGGAATTTCGACAAAAAATTCCTGCACGGCGCCGCGGCAACAGATGACCCCGATATAAAGCTTATATATAATATACTGTATTTCACGGAAAAAGACGAGATAAACGCGATGCAGTCCGAATTGTGGTCCGAACTTCTCAGGGGCAGAAGCATGATCGGAACATCTGCGGGAGCGAACGAATTATTAAAAAGGACCGAAGTGTATAAAAGGATGGAGTCGAACGAGAACCGTCTTCGCGAACTCCACCGCGTCACGGAGGAGGAACCGCGAAACAAAATACTCGCTTTCTTCAATTCGGTTTTCCACTCGTCTGTCCCAGATTACTGGCGGATGCTGACGAAAGTCGACGTCATGTGAACCCGTGCGAGAAACCGGTTGATGAATCGCGCGTGCAAATATATCGGTTATTTTCAGGACGTGAAGGACACGTACGGCTATATTCCATCATAACCGATTCAAAGCGATAAGTCATGGATATCAATCAATATATAAAAGAACATACTGCGCTGGAGTTCAAATACAGATCGCGATCATTATGCGAATCCGGTGGCGTTCCGGATTTCATAAGCGACGCTGTCGACAGTTTGATGAACAGAATAATGGAAAAGATCCGGGCCGGCGAACGTGACCGATACGCGGACGGAATATTCGACATCAAAGCAGACGGATTATTTTTCGACATATGCAGGATCGAAATGTCGATTTTGATCGACAAGCCATCCGACGCGGTGTCGATCTGCTGATCCGACGGCGGTTATGTGCCAGACCGCAGCGGCGACGCTGGCGGCAAATACATGATATACATATTGATTACAGCCGGCGGCAATGCAGACATGCTCGACGAAGAGATCCGCATCCTGCTCGCGCATGAAATAACCCACGCGTATAATGATTATATGACGCGGAACGCTGGGAAAATCAATCCGATACAATGCGGCCGGGCGGATGGGACAGTGCTTCACAAAAATTACATGAATCCGGATCAGATTATCAGATACATGCACGACATCATATATTTCTCGCTGAAATCTGAGACCAACGCGATGCAAAGTGAGATATTCATGGAGATGTCAAGAAAAAAAGGATACATGTCAGACCGGAACAACGTCGAAGCTGTCATGTCGGGCACGGCGGTGATGAAAAGGATAAAAAGAATAGCGGACGAGCTGTCATACATTGAATCGTTGACGGAGCCGGACGGCAGAAAAAAGGCGGTGGACTTTTTCAACGCCGTATACCATACAAACGTGACGGATTTTAATTCGATAACCCGCAAAATCAAGACACTATTTTTCAAATCAAGAAGCAAAATAATCCAATCCGCATGCAAATCCGCGTTTATACTGCACGAGACATGATATGCGCCGGTCAGGATGAATGGAGAATGGCTCAATGTGTTCGACTGGACGCAAGTGAACGACGCGGACGCGAATACAGCAGAAACGATAATACAATAACCGGATAATATGAAAATCAGGAAACTGCTAAAAATCATAGTCGGCAAATTCATAGAGAAGGCGGAGCGGTGGGAACTTCGGCATACTGATACTGGCGACGAGAACGATGTCTCAAAAAAGATAATTGACACCATCCCGGCGCCGGATCTTTCCGTGTCGTCTGACTCCGGCATGGTCCCTGTGACGGAGATACACCGCACGCGGCCGTTCACCGTATACGTCATAACGCTGGACGACGGCACGGAGATCGAATGCGCCGACAGGCATATCATGTACAAGGTGGACGACCTATCCGCGGCGAGTTTGCCGGAATGACATGTTTATTCAGAATGCTTCGCGAAAAAACTTGTACCGGGTGACAAACTAGTAACGGAGAAAGGATATTCAACCGTCATATCCGTGGAAAAGATGCCGTACAGGATGTGTATGTATGATATGTCGGTGGCGACACAGGAGCACAGATATTACGTGAACGGCGTGCTTTCGCACAACACGACAACAATGGCGTCTATTTTCGCTTACCTGCTGACGTTCATGAAGGACAGAAACTACATGCTGCTGGCGAACAAGGAAGCGACCGTCATCGAAATCGCGGACAAAGTCATACAAGTATTCAAAGGACTACCGTACTTCCTGAAGCCGGGATGCAGATCGTTCGGAAAGACCGGATTCCGGCTCGACAACGGATGCAGGATAATCACAGGAGCGACGACGAAGACGACGTCAATCGGTTTCACGGTCCACCTGCTGTATCTCGACGAGTTCGCGCACATCGACCCGACGATCGTCGACTCATTCTGACGGTCGGTATATCCGACCCTGTCATCGTCGGCCGTTTCGCAGTGCATGATCACGTCGACACCACACGGGGTAGACAACAAGTTCTATGATATATGGAGCAAATCGATGAACGGCGAGAACTCTTTCACACATTTCCGGACGGACTACTGGCAGGTGCCGGAGCACGACGAGGCGTGGGTCGCGAAGCAGAAGAAGGATTTCGGCGAGACTGAGTTCGCGCAGGAGTTCGAGCTGCAGTTCCACGCGGCGAGTAAGATGCTGCTCAAGCCGTCGGACTTCTCGTTCATCGAGCGAGTCGGCGCGCCGTTCGAGCGCAAGTACATCCCGTCAGACTCACCTTACTTGAACGATCCGGACCTTAAATGGGCGCCGGACTTTGACCCGAACGACGTGTCGCCGTCCGACAGGTTCGTTCTTCTCGTCGACCTGGCGGAAGGTAACGGGGACGAGGCGGTGGATGACACGAAGAAGAAAAGCAAGACAAGGACACCGGACTCAAACACCGTGCAGGTGATGAAGGTCATCGCGAACAGTCCCGCTAACATCAGACGGTTCTCAGAGTCGGGCGTCACCATGAAAGACTCCGTCCGTTTCATCCAAGTCGGGACGTGAGAGAGCAACAGAAAAGACGAAGAATATTGCGGCAAGATGACATGCGCGCTGGCGCTCGATCTGCTGAAGGCAGCGGAAACAGACGGTGTCAGAGTCATGGTCGAGATGAACTTTCAGGGGAAGAACTATGTGACGTCAATGCGGCAGCATCCACTGTATTTCGACGGGCTGCTACAAAAGACATACCACACAAAACCTGTGCCGGGTGAGGTGAGAAGGAGAAGGATCGGATTCAAATCGGGACCGGAAAAGGAGCACTTCTGTCAGCTCGGCGCGAAGATGATAGCAAGACGGCGTATCGTGCCGCGTGACAGGACGACGCTTGGCCAGCTGGAGCAGTTCGGATATGTCAAGGGAAAAATCAAAGGAATCGCCTGTCATGACGATTTGTCATACCCAATAATCAACCATATACCGGTCATGATGGATGACGAGACGTTCATGTCGTGGATCGAGGACTTTTTATACAACCTGACAGACGAGAAGAGGAAATACGAAATCAACATGTATATAAAAAAATGGGAGATGGAAAACCCAGAGATGACAGATGAATCATTTGCCGCGATGTACGGATTGAATGACAGATCAGAACTGTTCGGTGGAGGAATCAACACCGGGACGCCGTTCCAACAGTCGCAACAGCCGCAATACCAATATTATAATGGAATAAATCCATATTCATCCGGATATAACGGTGGATGAAGATAATTACATTTTAATAAAATAAAACAGCGGTAAAATTACCGCTGTTTTATTTAATAATTAAGTTGTTATTCATTATTCATTGTCAGATTCATCATCAAAATATTCATCAGACTGATCATCATCCTCATTATCAAAATATCCGAATTCCATCAGATATTCTTTGTCCTCCGTATTATATCCGTTAATGTTATACTCATCACAGTACTGTATCCACTCAGCCAGATTTTCATCATCGGAACAATCATACAGCATGGTATTTTCCCTGCTGCCGTATACCTTGAAATTAACGCGGCCGAAGTTCTTCCGCAATATATCCGTTATAAAACAAAGCTCGAACGCGCTGTAACCTATACGTCCTGGATGAACGCAGCTGTAACCACCGTCATCATATATCCACACGGTCGGCCAATTTTCGCCGCCTGGCCGCGATCTCAGCGTCGGGATGAATGAGTCATCGCTAAACCAATATGACGAATTCAGTTCGGTGTATCCGTCTTTTATCATCTTAGGGACGACCAGCTCGTCACACGCGATCAGCAACGGCATGCCGTCAAGCGATTTCAGTGAGACGCATCTGGACAAATCGACGTCGCCGACTACCTCTGATGGGCATCCGTCGAGCGAGACGATACCGATATTATCGTCATATGCAGTTCTCAACGCTAAATTACAGTCGCATTTGCCGAACCTTATGAACGGCGGGAACGCCGGTATATCCTCGCGGGGATCATCACCGTCGAACAGTCATTCCGACTCTCTGCTGTAGCAGAGATCCTTCGCGGCAGATGAGACGTCAATCACGAAACCGCCGTTCCCGGCTGGACGGAGTGTGAACAAATTCTCGCACGTATCCTCCGAATACGGCTCGTTCGAGCCATGCCCATATCATTCCATGTTGTCTCACAGTCAACGGTATATACTGGAACGTGTATCAGCGGATTCTATGTCGTCCATTGTGTCAGTGTAGTCCGTGTCGGACATATCCTCCATATTGAAATCCTCATTGACTTTATCGGCGTCATATTTTGGCTGACACCACCCTTCGGCGGATTTCCGCTCTATGAGCCCGCTCAAATCCTTGATGACATCATCGATATATTCACTGGGTATTTTCACGTCCTTTCTCAGCAGCGCTGAACACGGAACAGGACAAGCGCCCGGCCCCTTGTTTATATCGGCATACTCTATCATCTTCAGTGCGCCATCTGATCCGAGTTTCCCGGACCGAACGAGATCACGGATATGATTGAGATATGACAGCAGATCATAATACATCTGCTCGAGAATCTCCGTGTTATTTTTGACTTTACCTTCATCTTTGTCATAGATATCAGCATAAAAATCCTGATGGTAACCATCATAATACTCGCTAAAGTCGAACGAGTGATCCTGTATGCTAATCACCCCAACCGGCGGGATTATATCGAGCAGCGCCCCGTCTGAACGGAGCGGTGGGTTGGCATCACTTGTCGAGAACACGCCACGGATCTTATCAGGAAACCACGACGGTACGGGATCACCGATATCGCCAAATACCCTGTCGGGATACAACGCGCCGATGTTGAACTCGGCGTCAACGACACCGAACTTGATTCCGGCGGCGAGGACGTCTGCCTCAGTCGAGTTGCCACCGGAATCGAACTCCGCCGCGACATATGTAATAGGGGGAAGACTCTCCGCCGGAAAGACGTCGTTACCGTATCTTCCGATATTGATGACAAACACGTATTTTCCCGGCGACGTTAACCTCCACTCTATCTGTATATACGGGTCATCCTTCATCGCGTACGGTCCATTCGTGTTTTCACCATACCCGGAAAATTCCGGATCCTTCGCGTAACGAAACGACGTACTTGTGCACAAATCATAATTATTATCCTGATCGACATATATTATGACATGCCTGTTGATCCACCACCACACATGCTCGATCTCAGCGTTTATGTCGGAATCAGACAACACATCTGTGTAGTCGATGTCAGACATATCGGACATATCAAAATCCTCATATACAACGCCAGTGCAACAAGATCGCATATTCAATCAATTATATTCATAATATTTATAACAAAAAATCATCCATGATCCTATGACCATGGATGATTCATAACTTTGTACTTTTTTGATTTCCCATCGCGCTCGACCCATCCGCGGGCGACGAAATCATCGATCTCTTTCGTTTTATGATCCCGGCACTGGTCCGTCCGCAGCCTCATTTTTGACGCATACTCCGATTCCGTGAATGTGTCCTTACCTATACGTTCAAGATAATCGACAAGCTCGTAAAACACGTCGTCAATTCCTGGATCTCGCGCGTACCGGACAAGACAACGCATCGGCACTTTACTCCTGTCAACCGGCTTCATATTAAAACAGACCCCTTGTCTTTTTCTTCTGCCCTCTCAACGTCGTTATCTTGTACGGCGTCGACGATACCGGAGCAGAAGTCCTGATCCCGCCGCGGGGCACGTCCATCATGCGGAGTTTTTCGTCGCACACAGGACATCTGGTTTTCGTCTTGTCTCCCTGTATCATCACTAAAACTCTATCTCATCGACATAATACGCCTTAAACGACCCATCAGACAACTTGAACACGAACCTGTTCGGAAGCGATGCCTTTCCCATCACGACAACGGTCGTCTTTTTCCCGTTAATCTTGACATGCAATTTCGTCCTGTCTGCCTCTGTGCGGTTGACAAGCTCGTTGTTAAGGAATCTGTTCAGATCTGCCCGCGCCTCATCCTCTGGATCCAATTCCTTGTATTCATCCGCATCCGGCGACACAGTGTTCGTTTCGTCGTCCGCCGACTCTATATCCTCCGGCTCATCGAGAAGATCTATCTCCTCACCGTGATCCTTTCCGTAATCGTCGTCGATTTCATCGACATATTCATTCCTATCCGACATCTTCCGTCTTTTCTGTTTCTTTCATCGCTTCCGCGTCATGACCGTTTATTTGGCCTGTTACGTTAAAAATATGTTCATATATACCTTTCTTCGCCCGGCGGATAAAATCACGCCGTACGGCCCGTTTCTGCTTTCCAGACAGATATCTTGACTCATCCTCGTGTGTGGTCAGCCAATTCTGATACGCGAGCATTCCCTGTGTCTCACGCGACAACCGAACAGTGGGTGTCTGATCCAAAATTTTATGCGTCGCCGACGCATCATCCACCGACGCATCATCCGGAACGACAGTCACTACATTTGTAACAGGATCAATCACATTGTTTTTATCCTCAGTCATGCAATATTCCGCTTATATTGTATATATGTTGTCAGAAAGCGACACGCGTTTAGAATCAGGAAGGCTTATCTTGCCAAGCTTCCTCCATCCCTTCTGGAAACCGTTGACGCAAATCTGTGTGATATAACTGAACGCGTTGAGACTTTTCTCCGGATTATAATTATGTCAGTACATAATACAGTCGAGAACCGCCTGCGATATACAATCTTCCCGGTCCATCGGATTGGTGTACTTGAGCTTCGTCGACAACCGTTTCGCTATCTGCTGAAACATAAGGATCGCTTTCTCCGTCAGCTCACCTGACGTCTTGCACCGTATCAGCTCCTCGCGGAGCTCGTTGTTATTGACATAATGCCGTGACGACATCAGATCCTTCGATGAGATGTCGTCGAGATTGACCTCCTTACGTTTCCTGCCCATTAATCCATACGCGTTAACCTTAACAAATATAATATAGCGCCGAGACTGGTTTTATTCCATCCTGGCGCCATAATATTGTGAAATCCGATTTATCGCCTGTTAACGTCCGCTGTATTGCCGGACGGTTCCGGTCTTCGCCTTGAGCTCCCGCTCGTCCTCTATGGGGGTGGACAGAAGCATGCAGATTTTCTGCGCGGCCATATCCATCTTCTGTGTGATCAACGTCTTCGACGGCTTGTTTTTCGCCGCCATGGCATCATATGTGACAGCGAGAAGCCCAAGCGGGGCACGGAGTCCCTGAATCACCTGCAGCGCACCGAACTCGGCGCCAGTATACTTCAATTTCGCCGCGAGATGCGGATCCTCGGCCTCGATGTCGTCCCTGGTCCCTATCCATATCTGATCATAGAAATGATTCCCGATAAACGGATACCTGGCCATATTGAAGTTTTTGTACTCATCCGTCACGTAATCAGCGGTCCGAACAATCTCCTCATACACGGCGTCGGCGTACAGGAAAGGAATACCGTTCAAATTGTTGGTCCCGTTATGCATCTCGCACAGCACAGCCCTGGTCGCGCCGAGGTCCAATATAAGATCCTTAAGCACAGACGAAACGACAGGCCCGGCCTCCATGCGCTTTCGCGCGAGCTCATTGTGTTTGGTCGTTTCCTCATCGGCGAACGCCTTCATGGCAGTCTTATAATTATTGACCATATCACCGTTCCTCTTGTCATTTCACAGGCTTCGCGCAACATAGAACAGACACAGCAACATTATGAATATCAACACGACAACCCACATTGTGGCGCCGTCCATCCAGAAAGTCTTAAAAAACCCGACCGGATCGACGGTGATGTCGTTGAAGTTTGTGATGACCAGTGTCAAGAGCAGGACGAGCGCGACAAGAATGATGTTATTCCAATAATACGCCGAGCCGCGCGAGGCGGCTCTGACGATCTTATCTTTCGCGTCGGCAATATTCTTTGGTTTTACCGAATTATTCATAACGTGCAATTATATATACTATTTAATTACACGGACAAAGTTTTCAGCGAATCCTTAGGAAGTTTCGTCATCGTGCCGGTCCCGTCCTGCAGGATAACGTCGACCAGATCAGATGGGTTTTCCGCCGCGGCGTACTGCTCGCCGTCGATCCAGACATTCCGGATAGCCTTGCCGTCCTGTGTCGTTTCAACACCGGATATGTACTTATCCTCGTTGACGGTCGCGTCCTCGAGAAGACGGATATACTGCTTCTGTGCCGACATCTTCTCCCCTTCTAGGATTATGCGCACGTCGTCGCCGTCCTTCGCATCACGATACTCGCCATAGTTGACATAGCAGTCAGCCGGAGTCAGCTGCACGCCGTTCATGAACAGACCGCATCTGAGCGTCATCGACTCGTATATCCCCTTGAGCGTCGCCTTGTCGAACTTAAACACCGGCTTCACCGTGTCTTTCTTCTCCGAAACGAGACGCACGGCGGACGGGGCGCACTTGACAGTCGATCCCTTTATGTTGACGACAAGATCGCCGTCCGGGTATGTCGATATGACCTGACCTTTCTCACCTTTGTACGTGACATAATCAAGAACGTTCGGATCAGCGGACTCATTGACGCGGATCACGTTCGACTCATGAAGCTTCGACTTAGGACGGAACTTGAACGTCTTTTTTGGCGTCGGCGTCTCCTCTGACTCATTCTTCTCGCCGTCGGCGTCCCCGCTGTCATTCTTATCGTCATCGTTATCATCGGAATCATCCTTACCGAACAAATCGGAATCATCGGTGTCAAACGTCGTGTCGTCTGAATTATCCTTCTCCGCGTCGGCGTTGTCGCCGTCGTTAAGGTCGTCGGTGTCGATTTCGACCGTCTTGCCGGTGCTGTCGTCCTTGACCGTTATCCGGACGCCCTCATCCAGACATCCATGACGGAACTTCCGTGCTTCTTGATAATCATCGTCATTGTTAAATGTGTCGGCAAACTTCTGAATCTCCGACGTCTCATTATCATAGCCGGTCGACATCAAAATATAAGCAAGATCTATCTTGCCGTCGATGTCATCACCTTCGACAAACACCCGAATGACATCGTCACCGTTCTCATTTGTATCCTCTTCGTAACTGATCTCGTAATCATCCAGCTTTTCTATAAGATCATCATCATACGGTAGTGTGAAATTGATGTCTGTCGTATCGTCATCGTTGTTTACCGGGTCGTCGTTCTCATCATCCAACATGCCGAACTCGTCATTTTCCGCGATCTCGACAAAATTCGCGGTCTCATCAGAGTAATCAACGAGATCATGAGCTTTAATCACGTCTGCCGCCCTTCTTGCTTCCTGGATTGTATCGACGGACACCATTATCATCTTTTCGTCAAAATCATCCGGATCGAAAAATCCATCGTCTTCGTCAAATATATGAACGTCGGCGTTATTCAGATCATCCACAAGATCCGCGTCGTACGGAAGCATCACATCAATGGAGTCGCCTCTATGATCGGTCGATCTTTCGTTCAAATGTCGGCGACAACGGTGGAACTGTCCTGAAACAGACTCATTTATAAAATCTATCCCTTTGATCATCAACGACTCCGCTACAGAGAACTCCTTGAAGAAATTAAAGAAGTTGTCATCCGTCCAGTCAAGCCATTCCTTAAAGAAATCCTTGAGCGCGTAAATCTCAGCCTTGCTCTTCACGTTTATCGTAAGACGTTTGCCGCCGTCACGGGTGTAATCAATACCTTTGTCATCAAGCATCGAGCAGACAAGATTCGGCGAAAGCGACGAGACGTACTTATTCGCAAGATCAAGTTTTACCTCTATCGGGTAGGTCCTGCCATATGTCTCTGCCTCATTCGGATTGTCATCCGGGATGTCATCCAAATCACCGAACAGCGAAGCGATGTCGTCACCGTCGCCTTCCGGCTCCGCGTCCTCGATATCGGCCGACAGATCGAGATCATCAACCGGCGAATCCGCGACGGCGGACCCGGCGGCGGTCTTAATCGTGCCGTCCGCGTCATCGTCATCATCGTCCGATGAGATACCCAACGCGAACGTGTCTGGCGCGTCGATTAGCACGTCGGTGTCGATCACGTCGGTCCCTTTGCCCGCGTCATCTGCCGGAACATCAGGCGTCTCGCCACCAGCGGCGTCGATGTCACCGGCGAGCGCGCGCTCAGTGTCAGGACAGGCGTTGACAGCGTCGACAATAGCATTATACATGTCGAGCGGCATGTAATCATTATTGATGATCGGTTTCTTGTCTGACGTCAGGTAGAACGTCACCTTCTTGACATCCTGTACAAGCTCGCCATTCGAGTTGACGGACGGGATTATGATATGGACCTCGCCCTTGTTCGAAACCTCGCCGGTCTTGACATTGGTGTTGTAAGCGACCTTGACTATCTCGAATCCGCCGTCATCCGGCTTAGGCTCCGCCGACCCGGCGCCGATCACACTGTCAAAACCGTAATCATCGTCACCATACGGGTCACGGTCAGAGCCATCAGACGGAACACCGGCCGGGACGTCAAGCACACCATCGAAATCAGGGATATCATCCTCGCCGCCGTCAGTCAACGGTTCGGTCGGGTCATCAGAACCGCCGTCCGGCTCAACATCTTTGACATTAACGTCATCACCGTCATCGCCGGATCCGTCGGGATCGGCAGAATCGACATCCTTGTCGGACGGCTCGCCTGTCACGTCCTTCACGGAGTCCTGATAGTCCCTATAATCGTTCTTCACTCTATCAAGCTCGTCCTCGACCAGCTTTATCGCCTCCGCGAGCTCGCCGCCGTCATCACCGTCAGACTCCTTCATGGCACATAGCGTATCTTTCTTCTCCTCCAGCTCCTGTATATACGACTCATACTCCTTGCATGTGTCATCGACATCCTTCTTTATCTTGTCCTGATTAGGAAGAACATCCTCGAACAGTGCCGATATATTGAGATTCATATGGTTATTGATCAGGTTCTTCGCCTGTATCGGGTTGACATTCCTGTAGAACGTCGTCTTACCCATCGACTCATCGACCGTTGTGACATATATGTTGTCCTTAAGTCGGAACACGTCGACTGATCTGCCGGCGCCGGACTCGTTAAGGCCGACATGCTTGACGAAATCAAGCACGGCGATATTGTCTTTGATGTTGTCCTTGATAATCTGGGCGACATTCCAGAACGCGTCACGTCCCTCGTTCATCATGTATGACGCGTCACGGGCGGCGTTCCACTCAGACTCAGACAGGATTTTGCCATCAGCAAACACCTTGCCGTCCGTCGTTATCATGACATAACCGGTCGCGTCAGAAACCTCGGCGCACAACTTATTCATGTCGAACGACACCATCGGCGAATTGACCGCCTCGCACAGGGCGCGAAAACCAGCCGGCAATGACGAAACGTCGGACTTCGGCAGCTTCGACACAGTGTTGCCCTTACGGACATAATAATTGCCGCGGACGTTAAACACCGACTCGTTTTCCTTGATGTACTGGACCGGCGAGCAGACCGTCTCAGCCTTCGCGACTGAATTCGCGACGTCGAATGACTCGCCCAGATACACGTTGTTTGGTATCGAATTATCGAGATTAAGAATATTATTGATCTCCTTGACATACGGATCACCCTGGAACGCGGTGAGCGCGGATCTGAGCAGAACACGGTTGGCCGGCGTCTTGTCATTGACATACGCGGCGACAGACTCCTCTATCAGCGGGACGATATAATATGACGTCGTCTGCTCCATAAGACGGAAGATCTTCGTCAGGTCAATATCCTGCTTGTATTTCTTGATCCGTTCATTGAGAGCGGAAAGCTCCGTGTCAACGGCGTTAAGATATGAGTAATTCGATGCGTTCGATATAAACGACTCGTATAGCAGTTCGTCCGCCTGACCCGCGTCGATGGCGTCGATGTAGCTCTCGCACAAAGCGCGGAATGACGCGTTGCGGCCGGCAGCGGATATCATCCGCGCGATAAAATTACGCAGTCCGATACGGCTCTCGATCACCGGTTTAGCGGCCGGCTTATCTGCAGCGACGGCTTCGTCAATCATCGCGGAAACCTGCCGCATCATCTTGTCTTTGTCTATTGCCATTATATTTGGTGTTTATTTTTCTGTTTGACAGTATATTTATTGACGGCACAACAGAAAAATCAGGAAAATGAAACAAAAACGTTACATTTTCCTGATTACATAAATAATTAAAAATCAATTAGTTCTTTAAGGTTGGCAAAGATTCTTTAACAAAATTCAGTAATTCATTCTCCGACACTGCAGGGTCGTCATCATATGAAACATATCTTTTATTATCGACGCGCAGGCCAGAATAATACGTCTTCATCGCGTTCCTGAGCGCGTCATAGAATGGGCCCGAACATACAACCGACCCCGGAGAGTTCAACCATTCCGGAACAATGCCGTATATCGCAATCGGACCGTCATGTCATGAGTTCTGCACATACCGGAACAGCGTGACGACCTGTATCCTGGACGGGTCATCCGGTCAGAACGTGATCCTATCACACTGCGCCGGATGATATATCCGGCCTGCGCCGCCGGTAATGATGTAATCCATCGTCTTGTATTTGACTGTAAACAATGTCTTGTTCGCGGATCGTCCCGGTCATTTCAGTACATCGCCGTCCGTCGAGAACGACTCGACTGAATACGGCACCTTCATACGGTCAAAAATTCTGTATAATGTGTCAGGCATAAAATGATCATCGAACTCACCAGCGTCGGCCTTTTTCATATACGAGTCATACGTGGTCAGAATGTCACCAATCGACGCGCCGGCCAGCTTCGCCTTACGCAGCCATGTACGTCACCCGTTATTGTATATGGTATTAGTCTTTTCTCATTCTATGTAAACATCAATATTGTCACGCATCCGCGGAAAATATCTCGCGGCGGCGTCATCATTGGCGTGTTGAAAGATATAACTACCGACGCATTCGCATACGGCGGTTTCAACGGTAGTAGTCTTCTTCGCCGTCGGCGCCATGTAGTTCATCTTCCTGTACGACCCCGCATCTATCACGTCATTCCTGGTCAGGCGAAAATCATTGCCGGTCGCGATCTGCATCGCATCAAACTCACCAATAAGCGCGTCGGAACTCATCCACGCGGCGGCGGCTTCTTTCATCGCACACATGATGCCGTCACACAGTTCAATCACCTCCCGTACATGGCGCGACAATACAGAGTTAACTGCTTGAACCGGCTTATATGAGTGGAATATGTCACCGAAAACACTGGATAGAAGATTATCCTTGTATACGACAGGTTTGGATTCATACACGACGGCGTTACCGACCCGCAACCGCACCTTAACGTATCCGCTGACATAAACATTCAACGTATCGTCATCAATGACCGCGTCGTCGACATGATTCAATATTGACAGCACATTACCGGACTCCGGCGTGAACGGGGCGAGCCGCCTACTGTACACGGCGTCCGGAAATTTCTTGAGACCGGCGACAATGGCGGGATATGTCGATACATTATAATACAGGCCTCAACGCATCGTGTCTTTGACACCGTCCGGAACCGGAAGCGTTCTCGTGTCGCCGTTCCGCCTTTCGCCGAAATAGTATTCCTCGGCCGCGGCGTCCGGCCTGATCAGATCCGGGTTCTTTATCAAATCGGCGGGACTGAACGACCAAAATTGGCATCATTTCTGAGAATCCAGGCATCACTCAATGTGTCCGAAATAATCCTGATCAGACAATGTTTCCGTCCAGTCTTCGACATCCCCGTCGGAAAGGTTGAAATCCTCATATAACGGCGTTCTGTATCTTGATTGTATCATCAGTGCATTCATATTTTTACAGAATCCGTATCAATCCGGATTCAGCTTTAACATCCATACCCGTGACGGTCAGAACAATCCTGCCGGTAGCAGGCGCGATGTTCTGCTTATATACAGAATACTTACCGGTTTTTATCTTAACAGGCTCGCTTAAATCAATCACGCCCGCTGACGTTACATGAAACAGGTAATTATCATCTATAACGACATTCCCGTCATTGTCGACGTATTCAAGTGAGAACGGAACCGTCCCGTCATTGTCGCCGTCAAGTCACGCGCCAGATCCTGGATCCGTTATGACGAACGAATCTGCTGTTATCTCATTGTTCCCGTTCGGCACGACACGCACAGATGGCATCACACCGAACCTGTACTTGTCCGAATTTACATATATTTCCGGCTGTGTGAAACCGGTCATGCCGTCCGGTATATTCCAGATGTACTCACCCGAATAACAATACAGACCGTACGCTATTTTTATGACGTCGCCTGAATCCTGAACAAAATCCAGACACAGCGAATACGGCTCCGCTGTGTCCGCTTTGAAATCCCATCCGATCCTCATCGCCGCCCCCGCCGAATACGGCATGACAGCATTACCGGCAACGACTGGATCTGTGATGGCGGCGGAAATGTTAACAGACTCCGCTGGCATGACATTCAGACCAATCGACTCCATGACACAATCCGCCGGTATCGCGGTCGTCGGGTCGAACACCGGCTGGTATGTCTCGACGCCCAATGTAAAAGTCATCTTGTTCTCACGTTTCACATTGTCATACGTCAGATCCATAGTCGGCTCATATGAATACTGTTCAGGAAAACCGACCGTACAGCCGACCCTGACACCAGAAAACATCACGTAAAATGACCGATTCTTATAGAACTCGTCACGTATCGCCTGCTCTATCTTCATGACGGACAAAAAATCCGTGTCGGCGGTCAAAACAGTACAGTCAAACGTCATATTCAGCGGAATCGACTCCATCATCGCCTTGTACGTCGTCAGCACGCCCCTGTCATTCCTCGTGAACGTCCCCATCACCGGCGAAGTGCACGACCCGGCGTCGATCTGAGATCCTTTATAGACGATAATACCTTTCGGATATGAGTTGAAATCGGTATCCATCCTTCGCGATCCGAAACATTCCCTGCCGAAGAACGTATAATTGTCCTGCAGGAATCTCTCGTTATTCGCGTGGGAAAAACCATAATATCACGGAACGGTCACGTCCTGCATCGTATCGTTATCCCACACCTGCTTGTACACTATGGCATTGTTGAGCAGGTTGAGCAGACCGGATATAACGGACCTGACAAGAACGTCATCCGTGTTGTGTATGTTGTACAACGAAGATTGCTCCGACATGACGGCCCGCTATTTCTTTTTGTCTTTCGGCTTCGCCGCGTTTCCGCCGAACATATCCGGACCGCCCACGGCGGAGCTGGATGACTGACCGACGGCGTCAGACGGGGCAGACGCGGCGGGAGACGGATTTCCCATACCAGAATCACATTCAAGCAAATCGAAATCTTCATATACAGACAGCATAAACGTATCGTTCAATTATATATAGTATTTACTTAACAATATAAAAGCAGGACACAAAACGTCCTGCTTTTATATCACAACGCGGTCAAATGCTATTTCTTACGATTGAAACGCACGACCCACCTGACAAACAAAACAGCGAGAGCAACGAACACGACGCCGAACGTGATCCATCCACCCGTCGACGTTATGAGATCCCTGCCGTTCAAGAAATGCATGGCGTATCCGGCTATCGCGCACACGTGCACGAACAGCCCGCCGGCGACAGTCGCGCCGAAATCTCACCAATCCCACTTGCTGTCGATGAAATACTCCTTGATGAACGCGGCTAACGCCGTGACGAAATACCCGCCCGCGGCCGCGACGAAAACATCCCGCCATGTTATGTCAACCGGGCCGGTGATCATCGACAGCGCGAACATCGCGGTGAACGCGGCGAATATGACACCGCCTATCCCGAAATGCGCGATCCGGTCAAGCCCTATCTTTTTCACAAGTTCTTCCATTATATCTGGTTATATTTTATTTCTCCATCTCGTAAGTGACGTCATACCTGGTGTAACGCATCCGAAAGTCGACCGTTTTGAAGTCCGCGGCCTGCGCGGCGAACGAAAGCGGAAGTCCGGTCAACCCCTCTGGAATGACGTTCCTGAACTCGAACGTCACCATACCGAACCCCTTCTGATTAAGAAAGGTAAGCGTGAGCGGATCCATAAATACAGGCTTGTGAGCCGACCCGTACTTAAGGTACCAGTCAATCTGGTCGAACAGAATCCAGTACGTCATATAACTCTCTGTCAGTTTGAGACGGACACTCAGTGTCTTCGTGAGCTCCGGTCCGAGCTCACGGCCCGCCGGATACGCCGTCTCGTACTGACCCTGCTGCTGCGTCTCGCCCGACAGAGAGATGTCAGGAAAGTCAACCGACTGTACCTGACTGTTCATGAAGTCGCACACCGTACTGAACGGCAGTTTCATTCGCCGGACAAAAGGTTCTCACCGGTCACAGACCTCCTTATAGAAAAAAGTCTGCGGGAACCGGAATGTGAACATCTGCGGAAGGTTGCGTAATATCATAAACCAATCCGTTATCTTTACAGGCGAAGGCCGAGCTTGCCGCCGACCGCGGCGTTGACAAGCTTCGAAGTCAAAAGGTCATACAGTACACCCCGCTCGACGCCAAGCGCGCCGCACACCGCCTTCATTATGGCGGGCATGATGGTCGCGCCGAGCCCTGCGCCAATCAGACCGCTCAGCACGCCTTCGTCGACGACAGCGTCAAGCGGCCGGTCGGTCTCTATGGCGGTGTCTATCGACTCAAGAAGATATGTATACAGTCTTTTCGAATTCTCAAGCTCCGTCCTGGTCGAGCCGGACGTGTCAACACCTTCGAACAACGTGTCTGCGTCCGTATTAGTCCTTAACGAGTTCTTTCTCATCATTTATTCCGTATTCTTGCTTATGCGTGACGGGTCGTATCCTGTCCGGCGACACCTTCTTTATCCTCGCTGTCTTCGAATCAAGGATATACACAGCGGTTACAACACCTGACGCGTCCCTGACTATCTTCGTCACCACGCCGTCATATTTAATATCCGGATCATTAAGTCCCGTCGCGTGGACCTTTGTCCCGACATGAATATAGGATGCATTCGACGGGTCATTCTTCTTCTGCTGCAGATCATCCGTGACCGGAAGCAGCTCGTACTGATACCCCATCATGTTCAACGTCCCTACCGCGCCGTTACCGGTATTCATGACGGACGGATAACCGTAATTCTCATTTGTTGCAGTCTTTCGATCTCTCGTCACCGGAGGGGTGGACGGATCATTCTTTATTTCATCATAAAAAATCTCATTCATGAAATCGTCATACGCCTCCGACGCGATCGCGGCGGCTTTCTTCGCCGCGTTTACGGCCAATTTATACCGTCTTTTAAGTGACGTCTTAAATTTTCTCGTAAAATCATTATCAGCAAATCCGTCATTACCGAATATGTAGTCTATCGGAAAAGATCTGCCGGCCGACAGTTTTTTCCCGCCGTTGGGATTTAACGGATCTGGAACATATACGGCGTTTTTATAAGTATATACGATTTCACTCTTGTCGATCCACCCCATATCCCCGATATTCAAAAGACGGGGCAAATCATCTAATTTATACTTTCGCGGAAATTTCAGTCATATCATATACGGTCTGTTCCGCCTAAGCGTTTCAGATATCATTTTTCCCTTATCCTTCATCGTTTTATACACCGCGTGATGGAGCTTGTTTGAAATCCGTTGTTCATCACCATAAATCCTGTCAAGCGAATCATACACATGCCGGTATAAACTATTCAAATACGCTTTTACTTCGGTGACATTCGTCATATAAACAAAATCGGTGAAACTTCTCTGGCACAATGTCCGTTTGTTCATGTCAAAATCCGAACGAGTGTCAATCACACAATACATACCGTCCAATTGTAACACGGGACCTGTATCACGGAAAAAACCTTTTTTCATCCGCATGGCTGCTGTATTCGCCAATTGATTATCATATACATGCATAAGTTCATGCATGAACGTCTGTTTTGATATATTCATCGGAACGCCGGGACAAACCAACCGCTCAATTGTTTTTGATGCAAAGTCAAAGCAAAAATCACTTAAGAACAAGGTCAGCTGCTGCTGAATATCATCGGCATTCTTAAGTTCGAGAGAACTCTGCGAAATCGCGCCATCCGCGGCCGCGGCATGAGTGGAGGTATATCTTCTCGCAACATCCGCGACGCGCATGACATCGCTGTCTGACAAACCGGGTGAAAATTTCAACGGAATGACAAGCAATGGGTCGGGGAAAAAGCCAGACATAAACGTCTCGCCGTGCATTGTCTTTTCAAATTCCGGGCAGTCAATGTCGATAAACGGATCATACACGTTTATTTCATCCGGCACGGATTTATCCAATTTTGAATTGTTGCACAATCAGCGAAGATCACACAAAAAATGGTTCGCGTCAGCGATTGACATAACAGATCGATTTCCAGAATTCAAAATAGCGAGAACTTTCCCGTCAAAAGCAGCAGGATTAAGTTCAAACCGTTTTTTTATGGCATCGCCGACGCAATCGACAAGCAAGTCAAACAATTCATTGATCTGGTCATTAACAACTGAACCAAAATGATGATTAGATTCCGTAAGTAATATTTTATGATGTCGCATTATATTCATATCTGACATTTATACAAATGACATAACCTTCATCTCCATTGGATAGTCATTCGGATTATACAAAATGACGGACGGTATCAGATTCCTGACATAATCGCCGTCCGCCGCGGCGACGTCAACGAATAAAGGTCCAATCGGTATTCACATGTCGTTGTCGTTCACATATGTCGCGTAACCATACATGCCCATCACCTTTTTTGATACATCTTTACGGTCAACGCGCACCGCCACCTCTGCCGGCGATGATTCGGTTGTGTTCACCGCGGCGTACCATTCATCATCCACCGGATCTGGTCTCATCGGGTCATCTCACTCGTCGTCCGCCGGTTTTTCGGGCATAGTGTCATGTCACCCGTCGGCTGGATCAAAGGTCCCGTCATCCGGGACGCAATACGAGCAAACCGGCTCATCCGGGAAGCGTCACTTCATCGCGGTGAACTCTTCCTTTGTCCTTCAGTCGATGTCGACATCAGTAATCTCCCGCCTGAAAATGTCCGGGACGTTCGCGGTCAACTCCTCATATGTGAACACCCTGTCCTTCACGAACGCGAGTTTGACGGATCTGTCGACTGCAGAAATCGACGAATCGTTATACTTCGGGTAGACTGGCTTTATGACGAGCCCGCGGAACGCGCCGTTTTTATACTTGACCGCCGGGACGTAAACACCGTCCATCTCTGTCAGTAACGCGCGGCATCGCTCGCCGGGAACGACGGTCCCGTCCTCTATGTACGCGTCGTCGGAAAGCGCGAAATTCACGCCGTCGACATAATACTCGAAACCGTTGTCATTACCGACGAACATTATATAGTCGTCGACGAAATACACGGTCACCGGCACGCACGCGGCGGTCAGTGCGGCATTGACGGACTTCTCTATGTCGTTGGGGTATCCAGCCGACACGGAAAGCGGGACGATACAGACCCTGCCGTTCCTCCTGTACTTAACGGTGAACCTGACCTTCGCGTCATATTTCCAGTCCTTCTCGCTGGTCGCGCACTCTGGTATGCGTCCGAAACCGCGGGTCATTCTCGACTCGCCGGACGTCACGCCGCGGATCACCGTGACGGAGTTCGGCTGCAACACCGTCGATGAGCTGTCGAACGATGTCACCGGCACATTGAGATCAGAAAGGTCAACGACGGTCGTGTTCCCGTCAGGATCTGTTATGGTGAGCTTGTCGTCGTCAACGGTGAAACTGCCGTCGCTTGACGACGACGCGCCGGGGCAGGTTATGCCGGCATATATGTACTGCTTCGCAGGATTGTCGTAATATCTTTTGAACAGGTCGGTTGCCATGTCGAAAACTGTTTTATTTTCAGCGCCGCGGGGGGCTGTAGTATTTATCGGAAAAAATTAGCGTCATGACTGAAAAATTTTTCCGGTTTCGCATATAATTTGTGTAAGCAAATTTCAGTCAGGGATAGATATTTATTTAATTATTAAATATTTAAGTTTTATCAGGTATAAATTTTTTACAAAATTCTATACCTGATTTTATTTTATACCTGTCCGAATATCATATTATCAGATTACACTGTTCTAAATTATAGTTGATTGTTCTTTTTTACCAAGAAAAAATAATTTTTCAATTTTCGCATATAATTTGTGTAAGCAATTTTCGGTCGGGGATAGATTAATTTAATTTATAATCTATATTAGATCTAAAAAATTTATACTTCCGGAATTTTAAGACTTTAACGGGCGCGTTTGGTGTATTAGTGTACTAAGGCACTGTATCCCTGAATCCGGATATTCGCCGCCATGGTTTCATGCCGATAAATACACAAAGATTCCGTCATGGATTCATGCTGTCATTTTTCAACATATTAGGTAAGATTTACGGCTGGATCAAATCACATCCGAAAGAAACCGTCATTGTTGTCCTTTTCTTGTTTCTTGCATGTTCTGTTATCAACAACGAGACCATGCGGCGCCGATACGAGAGATCGATAACGAATATATCCGACACGATCTCTGTATACAGGACGAGAAACGGCGAGCTCCGCAAATCAGTGGAGTCTTATGTCGTATCGCTCACCGAGCTGAAGAAATTGAACGCGGACCTTTACGACGAGGTCCGGAACCTCAATGCGAAGCCGCTCGTCGTGACCAAAACCGAATATGTTACCGAAATCGACACGTTGTATATAAAATCCGATTCGGTCAGGGTGGTCGACGGGACGGCGGAGTTCCGGTGGTCGCATTCAGACAGCTGAACTAGCATATCCGGCGTGTCGGCATGGAATCCGGAGGATTCATCTGGTCTGACAAGGATCGACCGTCTGTCGACACGGATACCGGTGACGCTGAGCGTTGTCGAGAACAAGGACGGGGGACTCGACATCGTAACAGGATCCGATTGCCCGTATGCCGACGTCACGGCGATATCGGGAGCTGTTGTGTCGCCGGAGAAGATAAAGGCGGTGTCGGCAAGGAGATCGAAATGAGGTATATCATTGACCGCTGGTTACGGCGCCGCGGCCGTGAACGGTCAGGTAAGGCTCGCGCCTTACGCAGGGATCGGCATTTCTTATAATCTGATAACATTCTAATACGTTATGAAGGATATTTCAAGGTTCGTCCAGATATCGGATGTTTGCCTGCTTGAGTACAGGATAAACAAGGAATACGACAACGTCTACTCGCCGGACGAGGAGGGTATGCTCCGGCCGGCGGACGGGTCGAGAGTGTTCACTTTGCCGGATGACTCCGTCTTGTTCGCGGACGCGAGATACGCACCCAACACCGCGTTGCCGACGGATAAATCGGGCAAGGAATGATGCAACCCGCTCGATGGGACGTCGCCGTCGCTTTCCGACTTCACAGATTCATACTCGTCGATATTCGACCCGCTGCCGTCGGCCGACATCCCGTCGGAGTCGGTGCCCGCTGACAGGATAAGGATATATGTCGTCAACGGATACTCTTTCTCCAATACGTACGGCTTCTGGATCAAGGCGTGGCTCGACAGGGAGACGAAGGATCAGGATAACGCCGCGACGAGATCAGATGCGGTACTTCTGTCGTGAACATACAACAGGGCGAACGCAAAGTGGAAATACGTGACGCGGCCGTTGTTCTTCAGTAACCGCGTGTACGACAAGTACATCGAGCTCGAGTTCCCGTCCGCACAGTTCCTGACACATTCGAACTCGTCCGCGCTGGCGGCGGCGCTCGGCGTCAAGGAAGGAGCCGGGTCGCTCAGGCTGGCGTACGCCGACCTGTATCAGGACGTGTACACCGAACATTCAGACGTCATGACAGGCGGGTTCGCGGCGTTGTCCGGGAAGGCGGCGCCGAAGGCGCGGACCGGTGAGTTCGGGACAGGCAACGCCGTGTCGACTTCGCTTCCACTCGCCGCTAACACCGACCGGTTCAACCTGTATATCGGTGAGAGCCCGAAAGGCGGCTACATCGAGTATTACGGCACATGGGACGGGAAGGCGCTGACACCGGCGGTCGTGAACAGATTCAATGTCACAATACCACTTTACACTCCATCTAAGTCCGCCTATGACGCGGCGAAGGCGTCAGCAGGGCTCGATGAGTGGCAGACGTGGTACGTGCAACACGGTCTGAAGGTGACGCTTGTTAACCAGGACGGCGAGAACGTCGTGCTGGACAATATTGTCAACACTCAGTATTTCGGCGACGGAAGCCCGACCCGGTTCTTCTATAGGCCGATACCGTCCAGGCTGACTGAGTCCGGCATAAAGCTGTCGGACGACTGGATCATGACCGTCGAATACGAGTGCTCGCTCGTCAATGTCGTCGACGGGTCGAAGGTGACGAGGACCGGATCGATGTCCACCGACCTTTCGAAATACATGTCTGACACAGGGTCGGATCTTGGATTTTCCGACACGTTCACATACAAGATATTCAACAGGATCAATAACGTGAAGCAGGAGCTGACGACCGCCGGGAACGGCCCGTCCGTCAAGTACACGAAGGTTTTTTACGACAGCACGACCGTCAACCTGTCGGGAAACACCGGCCTGTACACGATGACGCTGGCGAACAGCCCGAAGAACTACAAGTTCACGTTCACGCAGGATGATTCCGACGGCGCGACCAAATACATGAACTTCACAGGGTCGTATTATAAGTTGTACTCCCGCGATAAGGACGGAAAGGACATATATATCGACGCGACGTACAGCGACAACATGAACACGATAATGGGAGAGCTCGAGTTTTATATACCGCAAACAATGATAAAGCGGCTTAAGGCAGTGCCGGTTGAGAACAGGTTTATGGATATCGTCGTCGTCAATCAGGACAACACCATATCGACGCTGTACGAGTTCACGTACAGTTAGTGGAATGGAATGATGAATTCGGCAATATAATTTACAGGGTGTCGCGTGAGCGCCGCCCTGTTAAATTTTAACAGTTTCCATATGGACAAGAACAAGGAGGAAATCCTTTCCAATTATGTGAATTCCGTCGAGGAGCCGGCCACTCCGACGACGCGGGAGACGCGGGGAAAGGTTCTCAACCCCGCCGGCATACCGGAGCGGTTCCGCGGCGGGAACGCCCCCGCCGGAGCGCGTGAGCAAGCAGATCAGCCAAAGGACCACCTCGGTTGGCAGAAGGTCCCTGTCGACACCCTGCCGACTGGCGGTCTGTATTACCCGGAGGGGACGGAGCTATTCATCAGGGCCGCGCAAGGCAAGGAGATAAAGCACTGGTCGACGCTTGACGATTCTGACCTGTCGAGCATGGACGACATGCTCAACTACATCGTCGAGAGGTGCGCGCGGCTCAGGATACCGGGCACGCAGTATGGCGGCGGCAGCTGGAAGGACATCAAGGATATCGACCGGTTCTATATACTTCTGTCGATCCGCGAGCTAACTTTCCCTGACGCGGCGGATGAGCTTAAGATATCGGTGAAGGAAAACGTCGATATCCCGGTCAAGAAGGAGATGATCGATTTCATCCAGATCCCACAGGAGATCATGAAATACTATTCGCCGGAAGAACGGTGCTTCGTGCTCCGTCTTAAGACCGGCCGCGAGATCAGGATGTACATCCCGTCCATCGGCATCAACGAGTGGATCAAGCGTTACGCGATTTCAAAAAGCCAGATGCGGGCAGGATATGACCAGGATTATCTGGTTTTCGCACCGATGCTGCTTGGTGATTACAGGAAATTGTCTGAAAGGGCGTATAATGAGGCGGTGCTTGAGTCTGAATCGTGGACCGGCAAGGAATGGTCGCTTGTGTCGTACGTCCGCGACCTTATCGCCGCCGCCGTCGACCCTAAGCTTAAGTATATCGATCAGGACGGTCAGGAGCAGACCACCCCGCTCAACATCCCGGGAGGGGTGAAAAGCTTGTTTCGAAGCGTTTCAGATCCCCTATCAATACTTGAGTAAAATCTACTTTATCTTCGCGAAGGATCTTCATATACCGCCTTCTGAGATCGACGAGATGTACTGGTACGACGTCATGTTCATACTGAAAGAGTACACGACATATGTCGAGGAGTCGAATGAGGAGTCACAACGGCAGGAGGATGAGTACAGGTCGAAAATGCAGGAGGTACAGCAGCCGAAGGTACCGGAGTTCAAGATCCCGGATATGAGCTCGCTCGCGAAAGGATTCAAGATTTAGGTTTCCGTTGTTTACGGAAACCTTTTTCTGTTTGATAAATAGGTAAAATACCGTTTTCTTATGAATATAATGAATTGGTTACAAAATAAATGGAAAGACGTGTTGCTTATCCTGCTGATGGTTCTGTGGATGGGTGGATGTGTGTCGAGATGCTCCAAAAACAACGAGATACGGTCGCTTAGATCCGTCATCTTTGAACGTGACAGCGCGATCACCGCTGAGATTGTGAAGTCCGACAGCCTGTCTGACGTCATATCTGGCATGCGTCACGAGATCGATCTTCGTGATGTTGTGATAGAGCAGAAGACGCAGAACGTCAGAAGTCTGGAGGAATCGGCGAAGCGGATTGTCGTCAGGATAGACACGGCCGGACGCAGGTAGTCATATGGGAAAGAAAAAATTATACATCGCGTTCATCGCCGCGTTCCTTCTGTTGTATCTGATAGTCGCGTGCATCAGTTTCGTACACAGCATATCGTTTTTCTCGATAGGAAACACCGGATGGATGTCATGCCTGCTGGGATTCAGCTTTGAGCTCGGTCAGGCGGTGGTGCTCGCGTCTATACTGCTGTCTGACAACAGGAAGTCGCTGCTCACGTGGGCTTTGTTCATAGTGCTGACCGCTGTGCAGTGCATCGGCAACGTGTATTCAGTGTATGCGTACATGTCGCAATCCGCTGTTGAATATTACAGGTATTTACAGGAGCCGCTTTTATTCTGGCTGCAGGGTGTCGACCAGCAGACGGTCAAGGTGATAATAAGCTGGATAACGGGCGCGCTGCTGCCGGTGATAGCACTCGGCATGACCGGGATGGTCGCGTCGAATATCAGGCTTGTCCGCGGCGCCGGTGATTTACCAGCGGAGAATGACGCTGAAACCGCGGTGAATGTCGCCGATAAGCCGGTTCTGGGGATAGAACATGCGCATCCTGCCGAAAACTCAGACGCGCCGGTCAACGATACCGATGCTCCGGATTCGTCGGATGAAAATGTGGCATCAGACTTGTCAATTGACATGGATGAAGCCGCGCCCGTGAATTCTGCCGACGAGACGGTTGTCGATGATATGAAGTTTCCTGTAGAGGAAACTGCCCGCACGACTGGCCCGACTGATGACGCGGTCAAGATAAACATGCTTGAACCTGTCATACCGGACGACGGATCATCCGGCGGGCGGACCGAACTTCGTTTCATGCCGCGGAATCTTAAACGTAAAAGGTAACATCTTGACATATAATAAAAAATGGACGGTTGAATACCGTCCATTTTCATATACGCGTTCTGGTTGCTACCCTATCATCACCTTGTTCGACAGCACTGAGTTTATCTGAAACGGGTCCGGGTTGCTTGGCGTCACCGGATATTTCTGTGCGATTTCCGACGCGAGCAGTCTGAGAACCTTGACCAGCTCTTCGCCCAGTACGGCGTGCTGGTTGGCGCCGGCGCCCAACGTCACGGTGTTGCCGTCCAGGTTGATTGTCGACCCGTCCACGTTCACTTCGTTCGCGCCAGATATGTTGACGGATGAGTTGCCCGCTATGGTTATTTTCCCGTCCTGCATTTGTATCACGCTCGACATCCCCTGATGCGCTATTGTCAGCATAGAGTCCGGCGTTATCTGTATATAGCTTCCCTGATAGTATATCCTGAGACCGGTGTTCACCTGGAACACGACCGCGAGATCCCGTTCTGAGTCATATGCCAACACATGCGTCCCCTGATAGTCATCTCGCACGAAATCGGCGAGATTCGGGTCGACGTTCTGAATGGCGGTGTATTCACCCGACAGTATGTCGTCATTCGCGAATCTTACCCTGACTATCGCGCCGACTTTAGGGACAGACAGCGATCCGGATCCGATCCCGTTGCCGGCGCTGCCTGAGAATATGTTCGAACTTATCGGCGCGAACCACGGCAGCATGTCATCCGGTATACTGTAGTTTCCCTGATCGTCCGTCGAGTCGAGCAGACCGAACACACGGACCTTACACCGTCCCGAAAAGTCCGGGTCGTCCGTGTAAACGACCCTGCCTATATAGTTTTGTTTCGACAGGTCTTTTGTCATATTGTTATTCTGTCTGTTTCTTTATGCTCGCGTCGGTTGTCGACCTGAACGGCGCTGGATTCTCGACCGGGCCGACCGGTCTCAAATAAAGCCGTCTGTCGACGTTTTCCATGTAATCCTGTATAGTTATATCCTTTTTCTTGCCGGCTTCATCTGTGGCTTCGAAAACAGCCTTTATGATTGTCTTTTCCTCCGCTGTCATCCCGTCCGGGTTCTTGTATGCGGCGATCACAGTTTTTTTGAAGTCTGACGCGTTGTCGCCGGCGATTTTTTTGATTTCTGACTTTCTGAGCACCGCATATACGGCCGCGGCCGTCGTTTTTATACGGTTGTTCCCGTCCGTCGCCTTCGACAGCGCGTAACGTCGGAGTTCCGTCAGCATGTCGGCGAATCCGGACGGCAGCGATTTTTTCTTTTCTGATATTGACACGTCCGCCGGCATATCGATCTCCGTCGCCGGTCTGTCCGCCGCCGCGTTGATGTCATCGACCGCCGCCTTGAGCTCCGCCATGTTCGACGCGGACCGTTTTTCGCCGGCGCCGTCGACATCTACCGTCATGCCGGCGAATATCTTGAAGAAGTCGTCCATCTCGTCTGATGTCAGGTCGGCGTCATCCAGTATTTTCGCTATCGATATGACGTGATCCGTCGTTGTGTCCAGTGATTCCGCGATCTTCTTTATCTCGTCGAGCGTCGGCTTGCTTGTGCTTGTTCCGTCCTCTTTGTACGGCGATTTTATTGAACTATTCTTTTCCGGCCCGTATTGCGGGTAATCCACCGGGCTTGACACTTTATTGTGGATGTGTCCATCGCCGTCTATTTCGGGTGACTGTATAACGTCGCTTTTCTCGTCGTCTTCTGTATCCTCATATGGATTTGTCATACTGGATCTCTCGCCGTCGGCGATGTCCTCGTACGGGTTGTCGACTGATTCCTTTTTCTCGTTTTCACCGTTGTCCTTGTACGGGTTGTCGAGATCCGGATTCTTCCTGTCTGCAGTGTCCTTGTACGGGTTGTCTATATCGATCCGTTTGCTTTCTGCTGTTTCCTCATACGGATCGTTGATGTCGGTCCGCCTGACGTCTTCCGTTTCTTCGTATGGGTTGTCAAGATCTGTTTTCTTCGCGTCGGCGCCGTCTTCATACGGATCGTTGATGTCAGTCCGCTTGACGTCTTCCGTTTCCTCATATGGGTTGTCGACGTTTTCTTTCCTGCCATCCAGCCCGTCCTCGTACGGTGAGTCTATAAAGTCGTCCGGGATGTAGTCTGAATCGATCCCGATTTTTGATATGTTCCCGTCGTCCCGCGTCGCCTCTGAAAGATGCCGGAACATTCCCTCGTTCTCATTGTATTGCCTGTTGAAATCCTCATAGTTTGTGTATATCGAGTCGTGCCCGTTGCTGACGCGGTCCCGGTCGGTCGCCGACGGCGGCATCGGATCCGGATATCCGGCGGAGAACATGCCCTCATGCTCGTGCTCCGCCCCATACGGCTCCGGCGCGCGCATCGTCCCGTCTGGCTCGCTGCCGTATACCGACACGTCCTGTATGGTTCCGGCCGCTCTGTCCGGCTCGTCCGTGTACGGGTTGTCCACCGTGTCCGAATGGTATTCAGTCCCGTATATCGACACGTCTTCTATCTTCCGCGTCTTTTCCGTGTCGTCCGGAATGTCTGGCGTCATGACGTCCTCATGATGGACGGACGCATCCTGCCTGTTTGTTGTCATGACGCTTTTCTTGTAGTTCGACATGATTTCCTCCGCCGCGATTTTCTTCTCGATCGCCGTCGCCGTTGACACAGGCATCTTCGCGATTTCTTTGATGTATGTTTTGAATGCGTTGTCCGCCAGCGTTATATTTCGATTTTTCTTATCCTGCTCTTTTAATTCCGAACTCTTGTTCATTGCATCGCGGATGGTGGCGTACATGGTGACTATATCTTTGGAGTTCAACGCGTTCATCGCCTCGTTAAATGTCGGTCCTTTACCAATCGGCGTGTTCATCAGTTTCTTCAGCGCGTCATTCGCCTTGTTGTCGAGTCAGTTGACGCCGTACGTTATCGCGTTGTTTATCGTCGACTGCAGCAGTCCGCCGACCATGCCGGATTTTGACGGCTGAGATTCATAATACGCGTTGCTGTCGGTTCCACTGAATTTTGTGTATCCGCCGCGGCCGTATTTCGTGTCGAGCATATCCATGACGGTATATTTCGCCGACCCGTACGACGTCGTCCTGTACAGTTCCTCGTCGTCTATCCTGTCGTAGTTGCCGTACGCGTTTACGCTCGCCCCTGCCGCGTTGTTGACTTTCTCCGCCGATGTGTAAGTCATCGCCTTGTCACCGGATAGCGGGTATGCCTGTGCTTCTGATATGTTCCCGACCCGTATCTTGATCTGCAGGTCCTCTGCCGCTTCCTTATTAGACGAAGACAGCTGACCGAGGTGCTGCATCGTGTCGTCAATTACGAACTCGCACTGGTTGCATGTCACACATATGGTCGGCATGTAGTCGTTCAGCGAGTTGTTCATCATCCCCCACGCGTCAGTCGACGTGAACTTGCCGATCCATGACTTGACCGTGTTCAGTACGCCGGATATCGTATCCAACACCTTGAGCCGGCCCCGCGCCATGTCGTTGACCGACTCGTTCGCCGGCGATTCAGACGATCTGTTGCTTATGTGGAAGTTGCGAATTTCCGATACATATATTTTCATCTGAAAGTACCGCATCATGTCAGGCAGGACCCACCGCTGGTATACGTCGTCCCACGCTATCTTCCTGTACATGCTGAGCATTTCCGTTATCCTGAGATCGAGCGCCTCGTGACACTTTATCGTCAGTATCCCGTTTTCCGGCGTTATCCTTATCCCCGCCGCCGGGTCGACCTTCAGCAGTCCGGAAAGTCCCTCCACTGATTTGAAGTAATAAGGGTAATCATTCTGGATCGACATCAGCATCGATCTGAACTTTGACAGCATCCCGGCGCGGGTCGACTCCTTCTGGTCGACAAGGTAGTCGTATGTCGAGTAGTTCTTCTCGTTCGTGTACTCATCGTCCGCGGCGGTCGGCTCGGCCGACCCGTTGTCCCAGTTGATCCTGTCGGTCAGCGGCGTGTTCGCCGCCTCCATCACAGAGAACAACCCCGGATCCGTCTTCGTCTTGCTCGTCGGTGGGGCGAGCAGCGGCATGGGCATGTCGTTGTAACTGTTTTCCGATGACGGGTTTTCGAATGTGAACGCGATCCGGAACGTCAGGTATGTCGGCTCGTCGTAATCGCCCTTGAAATATGAATTCTTCGGGGCGTTGTTATGAAAATCGTTCAGGAACGCGCGCCGGATACTCTCGTTCCCGCGGTCCTTGCCGTTCAGTATCGACGGCCCTGATATGGGGAACACCCCCGTTGTCTTGCCCATCCGTTATTTCGATTTCTTTTCCGTCTCGTCCGTGTAAGGCGCCGGTCATTCCCTCCGTTTCAGTATGAACTCCGTTTTGTATCCGACCATCTTGTCGTCGTCGCTTTTCGGATGTTCGTACCTGTATGTGACACCGGCGACGTAATACCAGCCGGAGTAGAATATGTTAAAGCCCGCCGCGATTTTGTCGCCATTGACTACTTGCGCCATAGTGTTTGACGGCATATATAGGATCACCGGTATTTTCTCGCCGCGTATTATCTGGGTATTCAACCCATTGACTTTCACTTTAATATAGAGTTTGTCCAGCTCCTTGCTATTTATCAGGTTGTGATATTCCGCCCTATTATAGTTCGCGTGCGTATTGCCTGACCATGTGTTCGTGCTCATCATGTCCTCTGAATCGTCGTCTGACATGACGTATTCGATTCCGGATCACGGTTTTCTGATATATATGTCCTTGTAACTGTAGTTCGCGCGGGACTGTCTTTTCGCCGACGCGTCCGACGCGGAGCTGTCTGCCGCCCTGCCGCGGAGGATGATATGGTCATTGATTTTTGTCTGGTTATATGCCGGGACGTTCGACAGGTTTTCAAGCGGGTCGTCTTCGTTGTTGTATATGTTCTGGTTGTGTCTGAACGCGCCGGATATGATCTCTGTACCGATGTCGAACGTGACCGACGTCGACTTGTTCTCGACCGACCAGTCTGTTATGTAAAATACCGTGTTCTTGAACACTTCGTTGTTTATCAGCCCTTTATAACAGATTTCGGCATTCTTCTGTTCCGACGATTCCGGATTCGGGTTGAGCCACGCTGTGCGCATCGCCGACGTGATCGCGGCCACGTCCATGCTTGTGTCCGGCGAGTTGATGCACTTGTTCACCTCGACGTACGTCAGGTTGTAATATGGATCAAATCAAGCGTCGTAAAATGAAGTCTCATCCTTCCATGAGTGCCGCATCACATTTTTGATGTAGTCACGGACGGACTGTGTGTAGCACAGTCACAGCTGCGTGTCGTCCGACTCGTCCTCGTCGTTGGACGCGAATCCTGCGCCCAGCCGTCGGGCGGTGTCCTTCATCGCGTCTTTCGACGTTCCGATGAATCCGAAACAGCTTTTGTCTGTGTCAAGGCCGGGTATGAACATGTCGCCAGACATCGATATCGTCTGCTTTCCCGCCCCCGTCACCCCGGCGCCGGACGTCGTCATGCTTTTGATGACGAAATCACACCGCAATGTCTTGTACACATCGTTCTTCGGCCGGAGGGCGACCGATATCATGTCGCCGTCCTTCGGCGTGTTTTTTATCAGGAACGTGTTCGCGTTCGGACGGATGACGAGCGTGATCCGCGGCAGGAACCCGGTCGCGTCTATTGAGAATCATGATATGTCAGATTGTTCGACGATATAGTCGTTCACGCGGATTACCGGAAGTTCGAAACCCTCTGTCTGAGGGACCGATCTTGTCTCGCCCGGGTTTTCCATGTTGGGTATCGACAGCTCGTCGAGCTCTATCGTCGGCTTGATTTCCGGATCGGCGTACACGCGGACGATTCCGTCCGGATCCTGCCCGGCGGACGCGTCCGACGCCGTGCCGACTCCGGTGAATTTGTAATCCGCCATATTAGCCCTTTATCTTGTTTTTGATACTGTCCGTCATGTAGTCGCCGGCCGACATGCCGTTGTCCGCGCATCCGACGCTCGTGTCAGACCCGAAATAAACGCGACCGTTCTTCGTCTCGACGCCGGATTTGTCGATCATGCCGGAGTTCGGTGAGACAACAGATGACTTATCCGCTGCTTTCTGACTCGCGATGTTCTGGATCGCCGCCGGTGTCATACCGGCCGCGGCGAGTGTTCTTGCGGCGTTGCCTGATGCCCCGCCTCCATTGACGGCGCTGATCACGTCGTTTATATAACTGTTTGACATACCTGCGTCACGAAGTGATTTCACTGTGTCCGCATACGCGCCGGATTCAGCGCCGGATGTGGCCGCGCGCATCAGGTCGACCGTCATGTCGGCGACATTGATATCCGATATTATCTCGTCTGCAGTTCTCACCGCGCCGCCCTGTCCGTACTCGCCAGATATGATGTTTGCCGTCATATTCGACAGACTGTCTGTCGTTGATTCAGCAACAGACGATATCCCGGACGCCGCATTCTTGCCAACGCTTCCGTTGTATGAGCTCATTATCGACGACAGGCTGTTCGCGGTCCTTAATGACGAATTTCCTTTCGACGAATAGTTCGTGGCGTTTGCTCCAAAATAGACACGGCCGTTCTTTATCTCGACCGCCGGCACACCGATACCAGCCATGTTCGGCGGTAGCACCGCCGCGGCCTGTTTGCCGGAGGCCGACATCCTTCTGTTTTTCGACACGACCGCCGCGTTCCGCTGCGACCCCGCCGTGTCAGGCGCTTTCGACCTGTCGATGTACTTACTTAGCAACGCCCCGTTATTTTTTGTCCGGACGGATGAATCCGTATCGTATGATGGTTCGTACACGTTGTTGTAAACGCTCTGCAACGACACGAGATTGATGACATCATCTTTCTGTATTGTGAAAGGGTTGCGGAAATCATTATATGCGCATACGATTTCCGTGTATTTGTCTGTCCCGTACATCGACAGCGACACTTTGTCCGGCCGCATCTCCATGTCATCCGGGACTTTGTACACGGAATACAGCTCGACCTCTGCTCCGTCAGGGTTGAGGAAACTCTCGCCTATATCGGTCGTCTCGACCCCGTATTCGTCGATAAACAGCGGTTTTTCGTCTATACTTTTGTCGAACATTCCGTTACATTATGTTTTTGATGGCCCATGGCGCCAGTACATGACTTGACAGTCCGATGCTGGTCGAGCTCGCCGCGGCAAGATCGGATATCGTGTCGAGATCGTTCTGTGCCGACGAGTTCGTGAATTTGAGTGTGCTACCGGTGGACTGATATCCCGGCTTGAGCCGCATCTCACCCATCGATCTGCCGTTCCGCCCTTGCCCCGTGATGACCGGTCCAATCAGGTCCGGCTTGCTGGACGTGCTCTGTGTTTGGTCATCGACCTTTGTCTGCTTGTCTGCGGATGACGACATGTCGTCGGATATCTCGTATATCCGGCCGGCGCCGCGGTTGAACATTGACTCTATCGCGTCCCTGTCACGCGGCATGCCGTGCTTGAGTGTTATCGTAGCGGTGAATCCTATCGGGAAGTCGTCTGGTCCCAACTCGTCGTCGAAGTCGATCTTAAGACTGTCACACACGAGGTTCCCGATCATCGCTATGGGATTCATCGGGTTCCCTATTGTCAGGTGTCAGTCGCCGATCGGCTCGCCGGTGAACAACGCTCGCATGCCGGTGAGGTATGGCACCGTGCCGACATTATGCCGCATCTCGTTTCCGAGCACCGGCATCATGTGTTTTGTTATGTCCGACAGCGTCATGTTATCTATATTAAGACCCTTGAACGGATCTCCGCTCGAGAATATGCTTGACACCGCCGTGCTGAGCCATGTCGCCGCGTCCTTGAGCACCGATCCGAGACCGGAAAGCAGCTGTTTTCCGACATCGCCGATCTTGTAGTCCTGTGACGATTTGCCGGCGAGACGCTGCGAGAATATGTCAACTAACGTCTCAGCCGCACCGGGCGTGCGCTGCCCGTCCTTCCCGTAAGTCGTGAGCAGCTGTCCCTTGTACATCTTCGAGAAGAACGCGCTGTTGTTGAAAGGGTATCTGTTCGGCTCGAGCATAAACCTGTGTGCGCCGCCGAAGAACTGAGCCGACGCGGAGCACATGGTCATTATGTTGCCGAGTATGTCGAGTAGCGCGGCTTTCGCGTTGATTCCGCCGACCGGCCTTGCGACGTAATGGAATTTCAGTGTCAGCCCGTCCATTGAAAACTTGAGACCGCGCTTCCGCTTCATCACCTTGTTTATGACGTTGACAGGCCCGATCACCCTGTTTTCGTAAGGCCCGTTGCTGTATGGATCCGGTGGCAGGCCATTCGCCTCCGCCGCGTTGAACTCGTCCGGATTGAATATTCCCATGACGTCGACTATCGATCTCGCATGCTGTGATATCCAGTTGTTTGACCCGAACATGTTGAGTGTTTCCTCCATGCCCTCTGTCTGACCGGTGACGTCTCATATGTCAGACTGTATCTCGTCCCATTCAAGACCCGTCGTGAAGCTGAGTATGTCTGACAGTTTGTTGTCGGTCCCCCCGCCGAAATATGTCACCGCCGTCGCGAGCGGATGCATGCGGGTTTTTACGTCCGTCCCGCCGCTTTCCTTCCCGCTCTTATCGACTTCCGTACTGCTTGTCATGGTGGGGTAGTTCAGATTGTCGAGTATCGGATTTGGATAACGTCGCAGCGTTATCATCCTGTTGTTCGGTATCTTGTTCCAGTATTTGCAGAATACAAAGTCCTGATATTGGTACGGCGTTCTTGATCACGTATCGCCGTTGCCCCAGTTTATTATCGCGGCGGTGGTCGGGTTTTTCGCGTAACCACCTTTGTCGTCTGTCCCGTTTATCTCGTAATATTTACGTGATTTGGAGCTGTCAATCAAGTATTTGCCGCCATGCGCCCCGTACAGTCTCGTCATCGTGTACGGATTCATCAGAGAATTCGTGACGGCCCACGGTGAGTTGCTGTCATTATGCATGCTGTCCTTAATTGCAGCCGCCCTTGTTTTCGCCGCGTCGTCATTCTTGATGCTGTATTCATCCGGCACGATACCGGTCGTCGCGAATGCCTTGATATCCGACATCGGTGACACTATGTAAGAATCACTCGCGCTCTGCTCGAATGATATCACGCGGTCCAGCCGCTTGTCCCATGGAGATCCGGCCATCGTCTAATTCTTTATTTTTCCTTTCATACGTACGGCATGTTGAGATGCACGTCCGCCGAGTCGTTTATTATCGCGTGGCTGTCGTCCGGTATCTCGCTCGTCACGATGTCCTGTATGCGTGCGGAGACACTCGTGTTCGCTGTATCGTACAGTCTGATGTTCGTTACTCACATGTCCGACGCTGGTATTGCGAATCCTGATATGGAACCGCCGTTCCACCGCATCGGCGACTCGACGACACTGTACGTCTTAAGCTTTGGATCCGCCCCGTACAGGGTGACATCCGCGCTTTTCCCCATGTTGATCACGATGCCGTATCATGCGTCATTCTTGACTTGCGTCCGGAGATCCACGACAGTCTCGTCCTCCCCGCACGTGATAGACACGAACCTTCCGCTTATCAGCCGTATCTCGATTCCGTCGACACCGTTACCCTTCAGCAACGTATAAACCAAAGCCTTTCCTATCTTGTATCCGTCGAGTGACGGCCAGTTCGACGGCAGTTTTCTCGTCACATCCGCCGGGACGGTGAGCGTATTGTCTTTGACTACGCCGTACAGTTTGACCGCGCCCCGTTCCGCGTACGCCGGCCCGTCCTCCATCAGTCCTGCCGGGAGCGCGACCGATGTTGATCTCGCTGTCCGGACCACTTTTCCGAATTTTACCGGGCTCATGTCGGATGATCCGTGAAGGTTCACCCACGCCGACAGACAGCGTGTGTCGTCCGCCGTTCATGAGTCTTTCACCATGTATGTGACGACTGACTCGTCTGACACCGCCATGCAGTCGTAATATGACCGCGCGACGAGATGTCCGTCGACCTTCAACCCGTCCGGCATGTTGACCGCGACCGTCACTTTCCTTTGTATTGATCCGGCGGTTTTCGACGCCGGGGACTTCTTGTATGGGTCCTTCACTGATGCTATCAACCCCGACGTCTGTGGATCATCGACGAGATCCTGTATAGTTCCCGCTATCTCGCTGCCATATTGTTTCTCTGTGCTGACTGTATTCACGTCGATCGCCTCCGCCAGCGCGTCACCAGTATGCCTGTGCGCGGACGGCTGGTATTTCCGGCATGACAGCTTATATGACGTCACTTGCCCCGCCGTCTTGCCGGGGTTCATCGACGCGACCTCTCACAGCTTCTCCGTCATCGGTATCCATATTATGTCGCCCGCCTGAGGCACGGTCGCGTCATTCGACACAGCCGCCTCCCATGACTTTGTGTCAATTTCCAGTGTCAGCGGCGATTGATAGTCCATGCCCAGCGTCGAGAATATGTATGAGCTCTCATCATACGACGTGTTCGAGTACATCATCTTGATCTCGAGCGGGCATTGCTCGACATTATACAGTGTGTAGTCGTGAAACAGGAAGTCTGATTCGCCCTTGACCGGCGTCGACCTGAAGTACATGACGTCCACGCCGGCCGTCTTGGTCGCGGCTGAATTAATTGTTGACAGTATGCTGTTCGCGAACGCCGCGGCGGCGTCCTGCAGGTTTGTAGTCGACATATAAAAAAGAAATGACGTCTTTGCCTTATTTATCGACAAAGACGTCAAATCCTGGTTTTTAACGCGCTATATGAGCGAGTTCGTTGATCCGTCCGGCGCGAGCTTCACAGAGAATGTTTGGTATGGGAAACCGCGCTGCCTGTATATCTTTTCCCTCTCTTTGAAATGTCTGTATAAGTAGTTGTCCTTCTGATACCCGGTCCCGGCCCGCATGTCGTCACCGAAGTCGATGAAAATCACTTTGTCCTTGCCGACGGAACGGCGCATGCCGCGGCCGATGAGCTGCGATATCTGGACCTCAGACTTCGTCGACTCGGCGAGGAATATATTGTATATGTTCGACACATCGATACCTTCTGAGAATGTGCCGACCGAGGCGACGATCACGGTGTTACCGTCCGCGTCGTCCTCCATCCTATTCTTCGCGTAATCGCGGGTGCTTGAGTCAACACCGCCGTCGACATAGAACACCGTCTTGTCCGTGTTCTCCCTCAGCCACTCGTATATCCGCCTGCCGTACTCATTCTGTATGTCGGAGAAAATGACCAGCGAATTTTTCGTCGTCTTCGCGATCATGCCCGTCACGTAATTGAACCGCGCCCGTGACTTGCGCGCGATGTCCTTCTCGAGGTTGAGAAGCTTGCCGCCGGCGGTGATGTCGTCCCTGTCTTTTGTACATCTCGCGTCATACAGCGCGTTCTTGCGGTCGTCCGTCAGGTAGTCCATCGCGATGCCGACGACATTGATAGGCGTCGCGAACTGCTCCTTGTTGATCAGGTCGTAACTTGACAGCCTGAATACGATCGGCCCGATGTATGCCTGCTCGATGAAACTGTCGTATGTTCCCTCTTTCGGAAACGTGCCGGTCATGCCGACCTTATATCCGGCGTTGTAACATTTTTTTATGATCCCCTTAATGGATGTCGCCGTGGCGTGCTGTACCTCGTCTATCAGTATGCAGTCGATATCCTTGAAGAACTCGACTCCCTTCTTGCACAGCGATTGGTAGTTGCCGAATATTATGTTGTCGTCATACGTCTTCTTCTTTTTTGCCTTCGCGTGAATTTCCGAGTACGTCCAGTCGGTCGGCACGCCGTTCCCGCTGTCATACTCGATGAACTTCTCCGCCGACTGAGACGTTAGGTTCGTATTCGGCGTCACGAACAGTATCTTGCGGAGGTGTAACATGTCCTTCATATACCGGAAGAGCAGGTACGACACGAGCGTCTTGCCACCGGACGTCGAGATCTCAACGCAGCAATTGCGGTATGACAATATCGAGTACGCCGCCTGTATCTGGTAGTCTTTTGGCTTCTTGTCGTTTTTCGCGAAAAGGTTATCTGCATATTCCTTGAATCCGCCGAACGATATCGAGCAATTCCGTATCTTGCAGTCGAATCCGTCGATGAACTCAATGTCATATCCATACTCCTTGCAGACGTTGACGAGCTCGAGATACAGGCCGCGTGGTATGATGCAGCCGTTCGACATGAAGCTTTCCTCCACGTTTGCGTACGGCGCCTTGTTCTTGATGATCCACCAGTTGTTTATCTTTTTGGTGAAAGACATCTCGATCTGCCGCCGCTCGATCTGCGTCATTTGTTCGAGTATTATGAATTTTTCGTCTGATGTAAGTCTCGCCGTCATATATCAAAAATAAAGTGTTCAACAAAACCATATATTTTATAGGTAAACTATTACATTATTTTATGACCGACCGTTTCAGAATATACATAAAGGCGCGGATCACGCTCCGGCAGATGTGACGCCGGGTCATGTCGTCTCGTGCCGGGACGGCTGTCCGTGAAAGTATCGAGGATTTCAGATGCTGTATTGATGAGTACGGATTCCGGTATGGGGTCAGGATGTGGATGTTCCCGCCGATGTCGGCAGAGAAATTCTGCGAGATTATGATTGATTACGAGCTGCGACATTACCCCGGCGTGACGTTCAGATACCTGATGTCATTGCCGAAGCAGGACCGTGCGCCGTCGTCATACGAGTGGAAGAACGTGTTCGGGAGCGGATCTGATCCAGTGAAAGTAAATAAGGTCCGGAAAGAGATGCTTGACTTCGTCAGAGGCAATGTTATGAAAATGAACGTGTATTACCGGGACGGCGTCAGGACCGAATATCAGGATGACTGGTACCGGAGGTATAGGTTCAAGTCGAAGAGAGAGTTCGAACAGTTCAAACGGAAATTCTTCAGGCTTTACCCGAAGACGAAGCCATATAAGATAAACAAGGATGAAATATCCAGATCGTTCTCGATGTTTGACCTACAGTACGGGTTGATGCGGGATTACGACGAAGGATATGATTTGTAAAGATAATAGAACTATATAGATATGGATAACAATACGCTTTACGCTGATTTCGAGATAAACGGCGACGACATGTTTGTTGTCACGCCGGAAGGCAATTATTTTAATTTTCCCGCGGGGAGTTATGACGAGTCACATCCAGACGAAACGGTGATCGATCCGGAAAGTCACAAGGTATATACCGTCAAATTTGGCGAGTAATTTATGTCGAAGATTACAAGGCTCGGCCTTTCTATTGTCGCGTTTGACGGAACGGAGCATCTAAAGAATATATTGTATGAGCTTCGCGGCTTGTGCGATGTCATCCATGTATGCCTGCAGCGAAAATCTTACCACGGTGATCCCATCGCGGCGAAGGATGTCGACGAGGTCGATTTGCTCAGCAGACTCGGTTTTGTTGACAGGATCATCTGATATGATCCGGATTTATCATATTTGTCTGGAAAGTTTGACATGTCCATCCCGCGTCGTCTCGAGTGCGCGAAACGGAACATGATGCTTGACGAGCTTGAGAAGGAAGGATGTTCACACAGCATCATTACGGATTCGGACGAGTTTTATGATTATGACGAGTTCAAAAAGGCGAAGGACCTTATAGACGGGCTCGATTACGTACGGGTAACGTATTGTCAGTACGTCAACTACTACAATGCGTATGATCGGATCCTTTTGTATCCGTGGCCGGCGTATGTCCCATTCATAACGGAGTCATCATACAGGTTTGAGTTTGATTCTGGTGATTTCGACAGACCATCCGACCCGACCAGACGGTACAAGCTTGAGCCGGGGCCAGACGGAAAGAAGAATTTCCAGATAATCGATTGAGATACGGTCCATATGCATCATTTATCATGGATTCGCCGCGACATAGAGAAGAAACTTGACTGCTGGTCCGCGAAACGGTATTTCGAAAATGTTGCTGGTCTGCGCGGCCGGATTCTCGACCGGTATTATAACTGGACGCAGGGCGAGAACGCGTATCTCATGTTCGGTGTTCCAGACAACCAGGTCATTGTTCAGAGATTAGACGATCAATATATAAATCCCCGATGGAGTCTTACTGAGTCTCCTGAAAAACTTGAATACAGAAAATAGGAACGGACATGAGAGTCGCTGTGATGATAATGTCGGCGTCGGTCGAGCCGGCAGTGAGGAATACGGAGGCGGTACTTAAGTATATCGCGGACGACTGTTCTGATATGGCAAGGCGCGGTGAGCTGGTTAATGAATATGTGTTCTACCCGTATCTGACAGACGGTGGAAAATCCGGTGTGTATCCGGTTGACGGGCATGACGGCTGCTTCCGCATCGTGACTTCCGCGCCGGATGACATATATGGAACTTTTGAGAAGACGGTTGAGGCTTACCGCATGATACCGAAGGATTTCGATTTCATCATCCGGATAAACATATCATCCTTTCTTAATGTCAGGATGCTCGATTCGATGATTGACACTGCCGATCCGGATTCCATATATTGCAATACGGTCAATACGGTCATATCATCATATAAATACAGCAACTTACTGTATCCGCGGGGCGATTTCTGGATGATGTCTGCCGCTGTTGCCGACAAGGTATTCAGTATGGCAGACAAATTCACTGTCAGTAGGGGCGATCCTGCGGACTTTATGAAGATGACCACGAATCTCGATCATGTGGACGACGTGTTGACCGGGATGTGCGCCGCCGCGGCGTACGGGAAGAAATATACCGGCATGATAAAGCCGATTTATTACCAGTACATACCGAACGAGACGGATCCAGCCGGCCGGATTCCGGTAAGGCTGTGTGTACACGCGCTTACGTCAAGGGTGAAGACTGTGCCGTCGGGCATGTACAGCGGGTGGTCATGAGACGATAATGAATACCGCCGGCATGATGTCGTCAAGATGCGTGCGTTGTCTGATTTTTATAAGAAAACGTCACGCGCGGATTATGATGGCGTGACGTTCGATGACATTGTCGTTCCGGACAGTGATTGCAATTCGAATATTTGTTATTCATTAGTCCGCTCGTCACTCACCGACGCACGGGAAATAGCCGGGAAAAAGGATTACGACACTTTGTTCAGATAGCCGTTGATATCGTCGATATATTTCGATATCTTATCCTTATACTCCTTTATATTCTCTTTTAGCACGTTGACTCTTATTTCGTTCATTCACGGGTCGACGTGTTCGGTGTTGAGTTCTTTTTTGATTCCTGTGTAATATTCGAAGCACATTATGATCGCCGACAACGCATTTGACACCGACCTGACATCGGACGCGCTTTGTTCGAACAGCTTCGGCATCGCCGCACTGACCTTGGATATGATGTTTTTCACGTCGGCGTCGACCGTATCCGATTTGAGCATGTTCGACGCGATGATGAGTTTATACCGCGTGATGTTGTCGTTCAGTATCTTTATGTAGTCGTTCATTCTATTGTATTCATTGTCCTGCCGAATCATGCCATTCCTCGCGTCCTTCCTGTCCTGCCGTTTTTTTCGCATCTCATTGCTGGATTCGACGGTACTGTCAGAATACCGCAATGCGATGACCTTTATGTCATATCCATGCTTCGCCCCGTATGGCGCGTTGCCGCTGATCTCGCTGGCCATCGTGTCGAATATATCTTTCACTTTATAGTAATATGTCGACGTATTGTTGAGGGCGTGCGATCAGATCACGTCGGGGCCGTGCGTCACAGCGACAAGCCGGTCTGTATCCTTGAAACCAAGGAACTCTGGATCTTTCGAAAACATTCAGAAAAGGACATCGTTATAAGCTTTGCTTGATGACGACATCGTTTTCGGCGCCTTTTTCAGTATGTAGAAGTCGGAGTCCTTCACCGCATCGGGTGCGAATCCGGCGAACTTGATACTGTCCATTATATACCGCGTCGATCTTTTGCGGTTAAACGACATGTAATTATTGTTCGGCGCGTTCAATGATTTCGTATTATGCCATTCGTCATTTGTGATATTACCCAGTCCTGTCGCGAGGTTAGTTAGCGCTTCGACTACGTTCAATGATTCTATGTAACTGTTCGACAACACCTTTCCCCGGACGTCATCAATGAATTTGGATTTGCCACGATTTCCTCCATAATTGTACGGCATATGGATGCAGTCCAACATCGACGCGTTCTGCATATCGAACCCTTTATTCGACGAGTTCGCATAATCCAGCAATTTCTTTGTGAACACGGTCGCGTCGTGATCTTCATATTTCAACTGTTTCAGGATTTCCGCGCCGGCTTTCTTCAGTCCGTCGAGGTCGTTCCATGCCTTGTTGTATGAGGATTTGATGTTTTTGTCCAGTTCCCTCAGTATGTTACAATTGAACGCCTCGTTCAAGTCAGATTCATTAGAAGTTCTTGTCACCGATGAAAATCTGCCTGTATTGCGTCTGATATTCCCTGACATAACCAATCAGTATTATTCTTTTTATCTTGTTTTCAGATTGCTCGTTATATACGATATCTGTTTTACATGTCGAAGTGTTTACACTATCTCATTCTTTTATGGTCACGACCCGGTCTGGATTCGACGCGCTGGATGCGTTTCATGTGTCGCCGTCATGGTAAAATATGTACGCGTCAATCCTCAGGTCGTCTATTCGCCTGAAATCTACACCATAATTTATCATGTATTTCGTCACGGCCTGACCTTCTTCTGTATACACATTATAACTCAGCGACGTCAGCGTGCACGAATCGGTCCGTATGGAGAAATCATTGTTTACATCGAGTGATACATCGCTGTCGGACAGTATGTATGTTCCGGTTGATGATTTCGTCATCGTGAAACCGTCCGCCCCGTCTGCCCCGTCCTCGCCAGGTATCCCGATCCCGGGTAGTCCGTATATTTTTTCTGTCGTCATGTGGTTAATTCAATATCAACATTTCTTTTGTCGACAGGTTGCGCGCCATCACGACGTCGTTCGTTGTCCACATCGAGTTGGGCTCCATGTCGAATGTTATCGACGTCAAAGCGCCGCTTCTGTATTTTCATACGTCGACCGCCCATCCGTCAACCCTGCTCGTGTATGACGTCGATTTCAGCCCGAGGTCTCGTCTGAGCTTTGATACAGAATACATCGAATCGACATCTGCTGTGTAGTCGACGCCGTCTTTACCCGCCTTTCCCGCTTTGCCGGTCACACCATATGTCGACAACCCGGGTATCGTCTCGTTGACTGCCGGCCGCGACTTCACCGCCTTCGCCGTCTTCATGACGACGGTCCCGGCAGACTGGTTGATTTCGATGCTTTGACCTCCGCATGTCACGCGTACGGTCCGGACGGCACCGGTGTTTTCCGGTATCTGTATCGTTACCGGTGTCACCATATTACCGGTGACGTCAACGAATGACGGTGTGACCGCGTTCTCGCCTGATATGACGGTACGGCCGGCGCCGTCTGACATTACGCCTATATTAAATATCCCGCCATCCGCCGGTATCACATCTGGCCGTTTCGGCCATGTCAGTCTGATATTCATGACAATAAACGACAAAATTTTACGTCTCGCTCTCGACCGCCGCGTCATATATCAGGAACCTGCCGGTGTTTGGATCTTTTATCCTCACGCGTATGTCGCTGTATGCGCCGGATATAACGGCGGAACCGTTTATATTCCTGATGATCCGTTCCCGTCCGCTCCCGTCCTTCCACATGAGATCATATCTGTTGTGTGAGTTCTCTTCCGCTGTGAATGTGAACGTCCCGTCAGATGACATGCTCGCGTCGGTTATGGAGTTTGATACGCGCGGCGTTTCTGTCATGTCATCTTGTTTCAGCTCAGATTTTCCGGCGCTGATTATTCACGTGATCCCGTTCGTGTCTGAAATTATATCGCCGTCCTGATAAGGCCGTTCATCCGGCAGTTTCGACACGGAGTCGTCGAACGTCGTATTCGACTTGATCCGCGCCAGCACGAAATCTTTGTTGTTCGACGTGCGGAGATCGTACGGCGCATAAAACACAGCAGATCCGTTCTTCCCCCGCGGCCCCCGCGGCCCGCGTTTTCCGTCGACCGCCATGCCTGGCGTCAGGACGCTCGCGTCAAATACAACCATTCCCGGAACAACTACATTTTTACGATGTATTTATCCCGGGAATGGTCGGATATCGGTTACGCCGTTAGTATTTAAGCTTCATTATGAAGCAGTATGGATGTTGTTCCGTTATGTCAAACGTCAGCGTCTTCGATCCGTCTGATTCCGTTTCAAACTTCGTGCCGATGTTCGTCATCCTCGTTCATCCATCGCCGGCACCGTCTGAGACAGACAGCCCGTCTGTCGATGTATCCGCTCATATCTCGACCGCTGAATCTGCGTTAACGATGATGTTCGGAAGTATCACGTTCTTGATGTATTCCGTCTTTGCGTGCGTTATGTTGTCCGGGTCGTTGATGTATGCTCACGCCGCGTTAAACGCCGGGGTGTGGAGGATCGAGTCGACAAGCGCGTCGGTTATGTTAATCTTGACGCCGTCATCCTCTGTCCAGTGCGTCGCAAAGTTCGACACAGTTATCACAGGGTTTTTCTTCCTGTTGAACGCGACAGCTTTGGAGTTGAAGAAGTTCTTCACCTCGCAACCGCCGAGATATCCGGCAATCGACTCCTTCGGAAGGAAATACGGCCGGATCGTCTCAGGATCCTTCTCGATACGGAACGCCTGATATACGAACGATTTCACTTCGCCCGATATCACCTCGCCTTTGACCCATTCTGATTTGTCTGCCGCCCCGTGTCGGTAATCCGCCTTTATGACAGCCTTGTACTCGTATTCGGAATCAATCTTGAACTTTATCATATTGTTCGTGTACGCGAGGCACGCTGTATACATGTCAGGATCTTTGGTATTTGTCAGTATCGGTTTGAAATCCTTGTCTTTATACTTTGACTGCCAGATTTCTATCCATTTGTTGTTCCCTTTCTTTCTGATCATTATACCTCAGTCCGTGATGTCACATTGACCTTTCGACCTGCTGATTATGTTGTAATTGGCGACGGACCCGTCCTTATCCTTGATTTCGCCGAAATCAAAATTCGACTGTTTGTCCGCGGACACATACGCCGGTATACCGATGTTGTAGTACATATACGTCGCGTTCTGCTGCGTGACCGCAACGCCGGTCGAAACGGCCGGGCGGTAATCCTCCATGCCACCCTGTACGACCTGCAACCGGATTTTTTTCGACATATTGTCATTGACGTCATAACCGGTGAACGTGAACATGCCGATGATCTGTTCGTCATTGAGTTCCGTGTCGTCGACAGTCAGTAACACATGCGATTCTCCGTCTGAATCGAACACTCCGTTCGTGTTGTCAATCCGCGCGACAATTTTGCCGTTGAACTCGATTTCCTGCTTATCTGCTTCTCATCTGTACGCCGCGTATTGCTTCGACGTCTGCCTTGTGTACAGAGTCACGTCTATCTCCTTGCCGTCGATTACCACTGGAGCTTGCATTTCAGTTACGACGGACGGATCCGTATCATCACTGATTTTGTCGAATGATATCAGCGGCAATCCGAGCGTCGACACGCGGTAGTCGCAGATCTGTGTTGTCGTGTTCGTCGTGTCGTCAGAACCCAGATATGCCCTGACGTATACCGTGCATTTTTTGACGGTCGTCCTTGACTCGTTGGTCGGCGCGTATACCCACAGTTCCTTGCCGTCATTCTGTTTGGACACTCGGAACTCGTCACCGGTCGTGCCGATTTCCTCTTTCTCGAATGACCAGTTCGTCTGCAGCTTGTCGTTTTTTGCATCGTCCCTGCCGATTGTCACACTGGCCGTTATGTGCGGTCCCAGACTGCCGTCCGTTTCGAGTGCGTCGAATATCTTCGTCTCTGGCTCGACTTTCAGCGTCAGATATCCGGCGGCGTTCACTGTATATGTGCATGTCGTCTTTCATGTCCTGTCCCCGTCTTCGTATCCGTAAGTGAACGTGATGACGCATTCTTTCTGCTTCTCCGCTGTCGTGTTCTCCGGCATCCGCATCCGGATGCCTTCTGACCCGTTGTCCCTGACGTCGAACTCGTCACCGTCTGTTCCGCGTTCGGTTTTCGTCCACGACCATACCGTCCGCAGCGTGTCGGGGTCTCCCGTCACCTTGACGGCGATGTCGAACATCCTTTCCAGCGCCGTGCTCTCGTTGTCAGGATCCGTATAACCGTACCCGTCCGCTGATCCGACAGCCTGAGGCGGATCCACTGTAATCGTCACTTCGCCCGCCGGCGGCACTGTATATTTGCAGATATACGTCCTGCTTGAATCCCCGCCTTCATAACCATAAGTAAACGTCAACGTGCATTCTTTGTTCTTCGATACCGACTGGTTCTGAGGGGCGACAAGCCGCAGCACATTCGGGTCCGCGGTCCGGACCACGGTAAACTCATCACCATCGGTCCCGCGCTCGTCCTTGACAAAACTCCATACAACCGGCACGTTGTCCGCGCCGCCCTTGTATGTTACGGTCAGTTTCTGATCATCCAATCCGCTGTCTGTCATGATTTTGCCATCCGCCCGCAGCATCATGTTTTGTGGATCGACACTAAATTCGATATCAGAGTTCGGCATCACTATGAACGTGTATGTGTCAGACCATCTCGTATCGGATCCGACATAACCATATGTAAATGTCAGCACGCATTTTTTCTCCCTTGACACGGACGCGTTCGACGGGCAGTCAACGGTGATCCTGTCGCCCGACCGTTTAACGACGAACTCGTCACCGTCTGTTCCTTTCTCCTCTTTTGACCAGTCTCATTCGGTCTCGAGTCCCGGCTCGCCCGTGTCTGCATCCGCTCTCGCGTTGTCACCTGGCTGCAGGTCTGCTGTCAGCACGAACCCACCGCCGGCCGCGGTTATCACCCGCCGCCTGCCGTCCGACGCGTCATCGGTGATGTCCAAAGTCGGAGTATTATCATCAGAAAGAGCCGTATTTACATCCCATACCGGGTTGTCCGCGGCGGCGACGACGTACGTGCCGGTCGCGGACCATGTTTTCTTGCCGTCGCCGTCCGCGTACCAGCATGTGAACGTGATGTCGCATTTTTTCTGCCTGTCTGTTGACGTGTTTTTCGGCGGCGTAATGGCCAGTTGAAAATCCTGCTCCGTAAACTGCCTTATCAGAAAGTCGTCCGTGTTGTTCGATTCGACTTTTTCATAATCTCATGATACCGGTAGCGGCAAGTTTGCATTATTTTCATCTGTCACATTCATCATAATATTGAATGGATTGACTTCGCCTGGCTTTAATAATACAGAAGACGGTTCCAAAGTGATTTTCATTTGCGGGGCGGGCTCTACTGAATATACCGCAGTGAACGTTTTCTTCTCGTCCGATCCCTCGTATCCGTATTCGAACGTGACGTGACATTCTTTGTAATTCACAGTCGATGGGTTGACTGGCGGACGTACAGTCAAGCAGTCCGTCCCATCTGTCTTGCCGCGGCGGATGACGAATTCCGACCCGTCCGTGCCATACTCATTTCTTGTGTACGTCCATGTAATGAGCTTCGACATCGCGGCGTTTCCGCCGGCGTCGACATACACTTTTACCGTCAATGGGTTGTCCGGTTGCGCGTCACATTTTCATGTATGTCCGCCGTTCTCGTCGACCGGATCTATCGTGAATGATATCGCCGGTGCCGGCTCGACGACGCATCGTATCATGATTGATTCGTCCTGATCATGATCAGGCACGTCTGAACCCCAATTGTAATATACGGTTATGTTGCACACCAGTGATTCCGTCGTCGACGTGTTGACCGGCGGCGTCACCTTGATACCATTTGACGCACGCTCCACGTTGAAACTATTATTTGATGACTCGAACAAATATTCGGCGTTGTATATATGTGTAACGCCGCCGATATTAAATGAGTTCGCTGTCGTTATTTCAAATGTGTATGGATTGTCATTACAGTTGAAACTGTGCGATGTCCCGCCTGTTACCTGTATCGCTGGTTTAGGGAATCGGAAGATGCCGAAATTGATAGATCTGGTCGTGGTGTTACCACTACATAACGCCGTCGCCGAAATCGATCCGCTGCCGGATAAACCGACATTCGATGACATTTTGTTCGTACATCCGACACGGACTGTCGTGTATGCCGACGATGTCGCCGGAGATGCCGCGGCGTAGCTCACGTTGTTCGGTTTACCTACCGACCATATACATTCCGCACCCTGTGTTTCGGTCACGCTGAACGTTCTTGTTCCCGCCGCTGGGCCGAACAGATATATCGGCGTCGTTCCTGACGGCGTCAGATATGAATCACCGTAATCTGATATGATTATTGTCGGGACGAGCGTGGATTTTACTGTATATGAGAATGTCCTGATAAAAGGTGTCGACTTGTTATATTTGTCGGATTTCACATCCGCGTCATCGTAATAACATTCGACTGTCACCGTGATGAATTGATCATATAACGTTTTATTCTGAATCGTATTATAATGAAATTCAGTACCGTTTGTAAGTTTTTGCGGTCATGTTACAGATGATATGCCGTTCAGTATCAAATCACCCGCGTACGCGCTATCCGCCGACGCTGATCATTTTAATTTATCGTCATGTCCAGCCGGGAGATCTGCCAGTATGAAATATGGGGTTTCTGTTGTAATGGTCGATCCCTGTGGCATTATGTCGCCGTATGTATTTTCGGATTTTCATCTGCGGACGGTAAGGCTGAATGACGGTTCCGGTCATGCGTCCTGCGATCATGAAACAGTCTTCGACATGCTGTAGTCGTTGTAATCCTGCACTGTGACGGCGAGTCCGGTCCTTGTCTCAGTCGTCTTATTCGGTGATATTGTGATTTTGAAGGTTTTCTTCGATCCAGGACCGACAAATTCAGTCAACGCGGTATCCGACGACATCGATTGACTATAAGCTGTTTCACATGACACGATATATTTCGATTGAACCGTTCCGGTATTGGTGATGATGCCGGTTAATGTCATTCCGTCTTTCTTGATTACACCTTCTATCTGGTTACCATACCTATCATACCAGTCGAGTGTGAATCCTTTCGCTCCGCCTAACTGTGTTACCGTGATGAGTCGTTCGTCTTGAACCGGTGATGTCTGCATGACGGATATTGTGGCGGATCTGTTCTCCGTTGTCAGAACGTTTTCATTTATCGTGAATCGCACATCGCCGAAATCGTTTTTCGCCACAGTGATATTGGTGTCACCGATGAATTTAAGCCAGTTTTCTTTTGACGTGATTGATATTTTGAATGTCGCCGGGACGTTTCCAACGTTCTTTATGTAAAACGCGTATGATCCGCCTATTCGCGGAATATTCGAGAACGCATTGGACTGCAGCAGGTTCTGTTTGTTCTGATCATAAAGCTCGAAACCTGATATTTCCGCGGCCTTTCCCTGTGTTATGTTTATTGTTTTGACAACGAACAGATCGGTGTTCGCTGTGGCGTCTGATGAACTTACGGTTGCGTATGTCTTGTTTGACGGCAATATTCGTGATCAGAATGCCGTTTTGAATGTCCGGTCAACGTCGACATTCTCGTTTTCTGGTACAGAAAACGTTATCAGTGAATCTGTCAGTGCCGGCAATATACTGGTCGTTCCGTTGATTGTCGTGCTGCCGTTCGGAAGAGTTTCTTGCGTTTTTGTTAGTTTCGGATTCGTATCGGATGGATACCCATAATTCCAGTAATTTGATGATCTTACACGGAATATTATTGTTCCACCGTCAGAGCTAAATCCTGACGCCGGCTGATCGGTATTAATATCAAAAATTGCTTTGTCTTGTGAGACTGTGATTATTTTGTTCTTTTTCTTGTCATTCGTCTTGTCGATAAGATTTCCGTCTTTTGTGTATCCAAAAGTGAGTGTGTATGCGGTATTATTGTTATAATTACGACTGGCCGGTATTAATAAATTATATGTTGTCTCATTTTCATTCGCGGCATTCTTGCTGTCTGATTTCACAGTGACGCCGTTCATTGTTTGTAAATAAGGCTTGTCTGGATTCGCCGTCTGGACGGTATACGTCCACGGGGCGGATGATCGCACATGTATAATTGGCGGCGTGACTAATGGATTATTGTTATACTTGATTTCACTGCCATACGGAGAAAAACCACTCAATCCGGCGGCATCATTACCATTATCATCATATATGATTTCGAATATGCCCGGTGATTGTGTAATAGTGTATTCCTTATAGTATACATCATTGGTTATCCAGCTTGTATCATTTTTGCTAGCGTTTACTGGCCTTGCATATATACGGACCGTGTATGTCCATGTCTGTGCATTGTAGTCTTCCTTATTTTCATATGAATATGGCGTGTCAATTTCTACGTTATTTGTACCATTCGACCCTTCATATTTCTGTCCGATCCAATCTTCCGCCATATCATTCTTCGTGTCCATGCATTGGAGATACCATGGATTCGAAGATGACATTGAAAAGTTTGCTGACGTCGCCCCGGCGGAGATCTGTGTCTGCGGATTTGCGAATAGAATTGACGGTTCTTTCTGCTTCACTGTCAATAATACATTCGATGCCCAGTCGACGCTCGCGCCTTCGATCTTGAGATAAAAATTATATCACACGGCAATATTGCCGTCTTTGTGCCCCTTTCTTACGTTTTCTGGAAATTCTGCCGTGACCGTTACTTTCGTATTGCCGCCAGTAATGGCCAGCTGCCCATTACCCATATTTCCCGCTGCTGTCAGCTTGACATTCGTATCAACGGAAGATTCGAATGCGTTTCCATCATATGACTTATAAACAGAAAGCGTTCACTTTGATGTGCTGGTATATGAATTGTCTCGTATCTCTATATCAAGATTTCTACTGATTTTCCCAGCAGTCTCATAAGACGGTATTGCCGCGAAATCCGTAAAATCAGCAGAAGGGTATACCGTTCCGTTCGCCGGATATCCGAATTGCAATAGATATAAAGATGTAAATTGTTTCGTTCCTTCGTTATAATATATCCGGCTATTGTCAATATCCGCATAATTTATTGCTTGTACGATGACACCATAATAATGTGGATTTGTATCATCGCTACTTAATTCTTTAATTGTGACATCTACCACATCATCTGGAAGTTCCACGATTGCGGATGGTGGTATAGTGTAACCGTCAGTTCCGCCTGATAATTGGATATGAGACGAATCTGAATCATATGTTGTGCCAGCCGGAACTGTACTATCATTGATTGTACCAGATGCTATACTCGCTTTGTACATTACATGCTCCGCGTCCCATATTATTACAGATTCATCTGTGTTATTTTTCACTACAAGTTTCGGTGGATCATTCGTATCTTTTTTGTAACCTGTATAATCAATTGCCCCTGTTGTCACATTTGTTTTGTCATCATCCATTCTTCATCCTACCGTTATTGACGTTTTTTTTATTATATACGGTTGCTGTATGAATAAAACGGGAACGACGATATATAAATAAAAATTAGACATACCAAGCACACCGCCGCCCACGGATGAATAATCTGATCAGTTATAATACTCTTCTGCTTTTATTTGAATATATCGCAAACACCATCTTTTACTAGTTTGATTTATGTTTCTTTGAACCGATAATGCAGTAGATTGCGTATTAGTGTAAATTTGATTTATGTTATTTTTTTTTGATAATAATACAGTATCTCGGTTGTACACGAAGTCGGTTTCCTCGTTTAACTTTGGCTGATTTGATGATTCGGTTACATTATAAATTAAATTATATATATCTGTATTATATTTTTCTACATTTGATTTTATACTGTTCAAAATATTCTTTTTTGCGGTCGGCGAAGGATTTCTTAATAACGCATCAATATACGCTTCCTCGTATTTTATGCGATCATATGGATTTGAATTTATCGTATCTGGTGTTCTACCGCATGCGATATTAACGGCAATATTGATATATGATCCGTAATCGAAATCATCTCCATTATAACCGATGATAGATCCGACGATATCAGTATATATTGCTGTATTTATATTTAATGTCGTGTATTTTCCATTTTCTATATTAATTATGATTGGATTTACAGCAACCTGCCCTAAATCACCAAGTCCATCATTGTATACAGGATTCGGTGCTACAAAATTTGGTTTGTCCACTCAATATGAACAAATATTGTAATCTTCAGCACTGTCATGATATGGTCGGTTAAATGATATCGATACATTTTGTGCTGTATTTGAATTCGACGGTATTGTATTTATACCCAAAATATAATTATTGGATATTAATGGATTTCAATTATCCGCTAAATACCCACTCTGATCAGCATCTGGCATCCAGCTTCCGCCAGATTCTTCAAATCAACCAAGTATATTTGTGTCTCGATGTCCTCATACGCCACACCATCCTGTTGTCAACATAATATTATCTGTTAAAATTTGGGCTTTCGACATTATATGAAACGGATTTCTTGTCCGCATTCCACACATTGTTCACGTCATCGTTATATGACGACGCGTTAAAAATCTCCTGTGACACCTCGACGCCGGACTTCACGTCCGATATCTCGATGTTCGTCGTCGACAGCAGGTATTCCGGCGTCTTCGGAAGGTAGTCGTACACGCATGAATCCGTCGTCGTCCCCCTGTCACTGATGATAAAGTTCCGCGAGCTGTCCAGATTGATCCTGTCATACCTGTCCTGATCCGGATCCCTCGCGTATTTATTGAAAAAATTATCACTCCACGCCGACCGCACGACGCTCCAATCCCGTTCGAAATCAATGCCTAAGCCGAACGCGGTCGCGTTCGTGTTGACGCAGTATTTCGTGTCCTCTGAATATTTGTTGAACCACATCTGCCCGTCCGCCGCGACGTTCTCCGCCGACACGTTCGCCGATCTGAAATCAACACCCATCGTCTCGGATAATTCTTTGTTGTTGAATTTCCAGTCGATCCCACTCACCGTCTCCGGCTCGAAATATGTCGGATGGACCCAGAACCGCTCCGCCGATCTGTTTGTCTTTATGAATGTCTGGTCAACCGGATCGACGACCGTCACGCCGAACAGATCCGCCGTCACGTTGTCGTAATATTTCACACCGTCCGCCGTCTTCACCCACATCACCGCGTCTTTTACCGCTGACTTGAAGTCATCGTATGTCGTTCCGGCATGGTCTGATCCGCCGTCGTTCGCCCCGATTTTTCATATGACCGCCGGACCGTCCGTCTCTGTCCTCGCTGTCAGCAGGTTGAACGTCTGATCATCCTTCACATATGATCCGGCTGCCGTTCGGATGTCATCGTTTCCGTCTGAATAAAGTCTGTTCACGTTTTTGTCCGTCCCGGCTGGTTTGACCTCCTTCGCTTTCGAGTGTGCGGTGAATCCCGGGCCGGACGATTCGATGAAGAATTCGTCGCCCGCCGCGAATCGGATCTTCATTTTGGACGGGATTGCCGTCCGTCATCCTTCGCCGGCGACATGTTCCGAATATACCCGCTCTGATTTCACGGCGGACGGCATTTTCATCGCCGTGAGCCCGCCGAAGTCAATAGATCTGTTCCTGTCAGCGTACACGAGCGTCGACATGTTCTTATGCCATATGATCGCGATCTCCCGCGCGGTCTCGTCCACGACGATCTCCATGTCATGGTCCGATCCGTCCTTCACGACGGCGATGATCCCCGCGAAATTGTCTCACTTGTCCGTGTTTATGACGTTCTTCCTTTGTGACGATATGTTGATCTTCACACCGCCCGACACCATCTCGACGGTGTTCATCCCCCTTGAATAGAGCGTCGAGAATTTCGGCAGGTGGTTGCTTTCCGTCATCAACATGTCGGATATAGTCAGGTTCCCCGCGAGGTTCTCGTCCGTCGACAGGAACGTCCCCTCGAAATATTTCCGGTATGTCCCGCCTGATATCTCAGGGCATGACATGTATCCTATCTGAGACGCGAATTTCGAGTTCGCCGCATTGCCGTCATAGTCCGCCGGTATGAAGAATGACGTCACCGTGTCGGCCGAGCTGTTGGGATTGTATCTCAACATGCTGTTGTTATATGTCAACTTGATGTTGACGCCGCGGGTATCCGTTCCGACCGCCCGTCATTTGCAGTTGTACGGCGACACGAGCGACACCTGCGATCTCGTGATGTTCCGCTCATACTTGTGACGGAGGTACTTGTTCATCGACAGCTCCACCGGGTACTTATACGTGTACGGCGTTGTGTTGTAGTCGGTTATCGGGTTTTGCGCGTAAAGCGGGACGGAGTCGTCCTTCCCGATGTAGCTTGAGAACACCTCCGATGGTCTGTCGGACAGCGTCTTGTCCGCGTCATCCTCGTATATCTCCTCCCCTTCCGTCGCGCCGCGGTCCGATATCACCTTCTCCGACTCGCCTGCCATCGCGATGTTCGACACGTTGTCCATCACGTCGAAATTGTAGTCCCGCACGGGGAATATCCCGCACACGCCGTAATCGAACTCCATCGGTATGTACAGGTATACCGACCGGCTCGTGTCGAGCGGCGACTCCGTGAATATGACGGCACGTTCCGGGTTGTTATATGAGTACATGTATCCGCCGCCGATCTTCGACAGGTATACATATTTCCCGGACGCGTCCATCGTCATGACCGGCCGTCCGGCCACTGCCTTTTTGTAGTTGTCGATGTACTGCACCTCGTATGTGTTCAGGCCGGATGCGTCCATGAACTCGACCGTCCACGCCGGCCGCGGGCCGAGCACCTCGAAATTGATCGGCGTCAGAGCCGGGTCGTCGTAATCCGACGTTAGCGCGATCTCCGGTTGCTCACCGTTCGAGAAGAACGACACGGCGGCGGATTCTTTTTTGTACGTCTCCATCATGTCGGCCGACGCGGCGGTATATCTCGATACCCGTTGGAACGTCAGTTTCTTGTCCGATGTTACAGACAGGTTACGGTATGTGGCCTTCGCCTCGTACGGCCCGTCAAGAATGTTCAGCGCGGCCGCTATGACGGCGCACTGATCGGTCACGCTTTCTCGCTCCGCGTACATAGAGACGCGGGTTATCGTGTATTTCCTCCCGTCCGTATCATCCGTTCCGGCGTTGACTGTTACATGGCTGACGCCTTTCTTCTTGTACAGTGGACTGTCGGAGAATATCAGCTCGTATATCCGTGTGTCAGACTCGTTCGTCTCGTCTATTATTCTGAAATGCTCGCCCGCATGCAGCGCGTCGTTCAGACGCATCGTCACGAACCGCCTCGACTCGATTTTCCGCGCCATCCCGACAAATACATTGTGACCGGGTTTGTCTTTATATATGTCCGCGTAACCGGATCCCATCATTGTCCCCGATATCCGCCTGCATCGGTCAGAATCGGCGCAGCAGTACAGTACGTCAGATCCGGACGCGTCCCAGTCATATGACACCGCATTGCCGTCCGCGTCGATGAACTGACCTCCCACATTATACAGCGGACCGTATCCGTTCATCTTAATGTACAGTCCGAAATATGTGTCGATGCTGAACGTGTCCGAATCCGGGTCGTCGAACATGAACTCGAAGTTGACGACGCTGTCCGACAGCATGCCGTTGCGCTCGAAACCCAACGTGTAGAAGTTGTCCGCCTGCACCTGGTTCCTGTATTTCAGCGCGTAAGGCGACTCGTATATGGTCGACACCGCGCCCTTGTCCAGACTTATGCCAGTGTATGTGTTGAACTGTGTCGGGTTATATGCGACATAAAGCTGGGCGTGCGTCGATTTCGCCCGGTCCTGTATCGTCCTGACGTAACGGCCGAGCCGCGAGCCCTGCCGCATGTCGTATGACTTGATAATCTTTCCGTCCGCCATCATTTTCTTGAATACGGCCGTGTCCGACATCGCGGATGTCAGGTCGACTGTTCCCGGGACCTTCATCACGATGAAGAAGTCCGGCAGCGTCTCGCCGATTTTCAGCGGCGCGAGCAGAGCGAAGTTCTCGCTGTACAGCTTGTCTGTGTTCGTCGTCACGCCGTACCTGTACATGTCGACGTACTGGTCCTTGAAGTCATTGACGACGCTGAATATCTTGTGTCACTCGTCCGGTACGGCGTACATATATGACTTCGCCGGCATGTTCGCCGCGTATGCCGCCACATTTCTGCCGTAATAGTCGGTGTGCCTTACCGGCACGCGCCTGTATTTCCGCCTCGACAGCTCTGCGTTGACCTTGAACGCGTCCAGAAACAGGTCACTGTCAGAGTCGACGACGACCTTCACGTTCCCGGATATTTTAGGGTTGACGCGGAGCATCATGTACGACCCCCGCGGCTTATTCAGGTCTACCGCTTTTCGCATATTCGGATCCAGCAAAACCGATTTCGGCCGCTCCCATGTGAAAGTGGTCTGCACTTCGTCAATCACGAGATGGATCTCTGTCTGATCCGCCTTGATTTTCCTGTCAATGCGGATGGATATTATGGTCGGCTTCCCGTAATTGATACCTTCTTTCGGTAATTTTGACAACGGCCACGCATTCACCAATATATGGTCGAGCGCGTCCGCGTCCAATGACGACACGTCGCCGGCCTTGACCGACGACGCCCGCACGAGATATTCGTTGTCTATAAGCGCCGGCATCCTCGCCTGTCGTTATGTTTCTATTTTTCCTCCAGCGACTCGACCCTGCTGTTCAGCTCCGCTATGAGCTTGAGCGCCGCGGTCATCGTGTCGGAAAGCGGGGTGGTGACGACGGTCACGTTACCCTGATCGTCCGTTATCCGCTGCTGGAAGAATATGTTGTCAGCAGAGTGCTTATACTGCTCCGTCGCGTCATTCAGATGCGTGTACACGCCCGCGGCATCCATTGTCTGCTGCAGCACGACCGCGGTCACGTCGTCCTTCGACGACTCCACTATCTCAGACACGCTGTCGTTCGTCGAAAGGTTCTCAGGGAACTCTACTATCACGGAGTCGCTCCACCTCGACTTCGCCGGGTTGCGCGGATATCCCGCCTCTGATATCGATCTCGCCTTGATCTCGACCTTCTCGCCATATCGTATCGGTATGTCTATCTGGTTGATGTTGATGACGTCGCCGTCGGCGGACTGCTCATCCTTCCATATGTACGTCCCGGTCTCGTCGTCCCATACCTGTTCGCGTGTTAGCGACGTGACCATGTTCCAGTCGGAGAACACCGCCTTCGCCGTCTCTGTCGTCCCGTCCGCCGCCGTCTTTGTATACGTGAACGTGTCGAGCGACACGCCGGAGTCGTTGGTGTGCAAGTATCTGTACATTATGTCGAACCCTATCACCTCTTGACGGCCGAGCCCGTTCGCCGAGTCGGCGTATTGAGCGTCCGGTATCTGGAAGAATCCGCGTATGTGGTATTTCGGACTGTAACTTATCGCGCCGGATTTGTTCAACAGCGTGTTTAGGTCCGTCACGGCCGACTCGTACCGCTGCGTCGCGTTCTGCAGTTTCGCCGTGTCGGAGTCGATCAGGTTTTTCAATGTCGTGATGTTCGTCTCTGAAGTTTCCGTCACGAGCTGGTTCTTGTATCCTGATATATTGGTATTCAATGAGTTGACCTCACTCCTGGTCGACTCGACTTCCCTGACGAGTGAGTTGTACTCCTTCGAGTTGAATGTCGCCTCCAGCTGCTTGTTTATCTGCACTACCTCCAAGTCGTCGGCGTTGATCACCGGCGCGTTCGGCGTTATAGCTGCCGTCGCCAGCACGGTGTTGCTTTTCGCGTCGTCCATCCACTTCGCGCCGAGGTCGGTGACGTACCGCCTGTAATATTCGGCGAACGTCATGTCACCGCCGTCGAGCGTCAGCTCGTTCGTGATGAATGATACCGGGTCTGACCACTCGTGTGAGACGACATTGTAGTCGTCGTTTATCGCCTTGAAGTAGACCGTGTCGATTTCGTCGAAACCGAATCCGACGTCAACGGTTTTCGTCTCGAACGGCGCGTTGTAATAATGGAACGCCCCGCCGACCGCCGGCTGGTCGTAACCGGTGTTATATTCGATCCTGATCCTCGACAAGTCCTTGTCTATGTCCTTGATTTTGAACAGACTATCCGCGTAACGTACAAGCGATCCCTTCGACAGCGCGTAATCATTGCCGGTCATGTTCCCGTTCCTGTCTATCGCGTTGTACATGATTGTGTCCAGGTAGTATCACAGATCCGTCCCGCCGTCACCCACCGCCTCCGCGGATTGTATTGTGAATTCACCAGTGAATTTCTCATATCCCATCGGCAGGTCGACTGTGTCGTAATCCTCCGAATATGATATTTCCGACCCGTTCAGGAGCGTTATCAGATCCGGATACGGCAGGTTTCTGCCCAGTATGTTCTGTGTGTAAAAATCAGTGTATTCCGTCGACAGTATGACCCTATTGACGATGACCCGGTCCGCGTCGTCGTCGATTTTCCCCTTGAGATCGATCTGGACCTTGCATTTCGGGAACATCAGGTCCTCGAATATCCAGTTGCTGTCTGTCACGAATGATACCGGCGTCTCGACTCCCTCTATTTTCGCCGGTGCTTTCGGGACCGTCGTCACCTTGACCCGCCTGTATGTCGAGTCATCTGTCTGCACGACGCCGTTCCCCTTGACGAACGCCGCCACCGTGTTCTCCGCCCGCTGCAGGCGCGTTATGACGCTCGAATATGACGGGACCGTCACGCCGTCGATGGTGACAGAGTCTGATTCGGAGAACATTGACTCGTTTATCGCGTTCAGCGCCGACATCGCGTTATTGACATTCGCGGTCAGCCGCTCCGTGTTCTCGCTCAATGAGTTTATATTGGCCATTGCCCTTGTCTTACTTTACTGAATATTTATCGACCCGACACGGCCGGAGCAAAAAAAACCGGAAACATCTTTAATAATATATTCGGTTAAAATACAGATAGGATGAACCAGCAGACAGAGACGATTATATATCATTATGCGCTCGCCAATCCAGAGCTCGCGCTTAAGATAAAACCCGACTTTTTTGACGCGAAATATCTCCGTGAGCTTTTCGAGATAGGACGTGATTACTCGATCAAGTACCACAGCGCGCCGACGGCGGACCAGATGAAGCAGCTTGTCACCATTGCCGGCAAGCAGGACAAACTGCCGGCGGACGTCATTGACATTATATACGCGCAGAAACGTGACATGTCTCAGTATGACGAGACATGGCTGTATGACACGACGACGGCGTGGGCGCAGTGGGAGAATTTCACCGCCGCCGTTATCGATTCCGTGCAGTTCGTCAAGCTGCATAATGACGAGATAACGGCGGAGAACGTCAGGGAGTATACAGAAAAGGCGAAGGGAACGTTCAACCGTAACGCGATAATGGAGTTCGGCGAGCAGGACAATGGGTCAGATTTCTATGACGCGGCCGCGCATAAGCCGTCGCAGCTCGTTCACTCGCCGACTGGTGTCGATTATATAGATAAATGCCTTGCCGGCGGCGGATGGCCGGGCGCGCTTATCGGTTTCGCCGGCGCGCCGAAGATAGGAAAGTCGGTGTGGCTGCAGAACTTGTGCGCCGCATCTGTCAAAGCCGGGCAGGATTCATTGTACGTGTCGCTTGAGCTGCCGGAGGAGATGATCATACAGCGTATCGGATCAAACCTCCTTGGCATTCCGTCTGGCGATTACAGCAAGATGGCGGAGGATGAACAGTATATGAAGGATAGGATCCGGCAGTTCAGGGAGTCGAATCTCGTCCCACCGGGACGTCTCGTTGTCAAGAGTTTCCCGACGTCGACGCTGACGTCGATAGAGTTCGAGGCGTTTATACTTAAACTGGAGGAGGAGTTTTCGACGTCAGACAAGCCGTTCAAGTTCAAGAACATATATCTTGACTATATCAACATCATGAAGAATTATCGGAATCCTAATTCCGAGAACACCTACATGAAAATTAAGTGTCTCGCGGAAGATGTCAAGGCGGTGGCGATAAAGAACGACTGGTGTGTGTACACGGCGACGCAGACGAACAGGGGACAGTTCGACCAGACCGACATGACCGCCAATCAGATTTCGGAGTCCGCCGGTTTCGGCGCCACGGTTGACGCGTTGTTCGGAATTATCGCCGACCAGATACAGAAGTCACAGGGCATCTACTTTCTAAAATGTTTGTACGACCGCGTCTATCCGATGGACAACACCAGAAAGAAATTCAACTTCGACAAGCGGTATCTCAGGATAACAGAGGATATGGAGTCACAGATCGAGACCGCGGAGGATATATACAGATCCGTTACCGTCCCGGGATTTAATGAGAACATGCGCCGTGGCGGCGGTCCCGGATCGGATCGTCAGTGGAGTGAGCACAGGGAACGCGCGGCGTCTGTCCCGGTCGCCCCGTCATTCGGTGATTCCGCCCCGCTCACACTCGATACCGGTCGGAACGGCTCCGACCTGACGCAGACCGCAGACGATTTCGACGCGCAGGGATCCGCTGCCGCGGTGTTCAACCAGACGCCGCCTATTTATACTGGCGCCGGATTGTTTTAGAAAAATGAGTGACAGCCGTTTATATAATATTTAGAAAAATGATTAGATATGAATGGGTGTCAAACTAAATAAACTTTTCAACTCCGGCTGAAACGCGGTCGATTATGGTGAGGAACGGTCGAGAAACGCCGACATAGCGGTGCTGCCGCTCGTCAGTGACATGTACGAGGAAAGCACGACGTCCGACATAACGGGCGTCATCACACGGAAGAGTATGAACGAGGATATGTACAGGGTGTTCACTGCGTCGCCGTGATTTGAGAAGTATTCGGAGGATGGCAGACGCGTCGACAAGAAAGACATGCCGTCTGTTTATTTTTACTTTCGAGACGAGATGATGAAGAAGAACGACTACAATCTCGTTGAGGTGCTGTGCGCGATATGCGAGTTTTTTGACCTTAATTATTCGTATATGTATAATAATGTGCTCAGCCTTGCCGATAAGTCGAAGGTTCTCGAAATACTGGAGGACGATTACGGGCTGTCGGACAGATTCGGCAAAACGAACAGGCTGTTTTAATGGAGATGTCTTTGAAACATATTGACATGACGGACGTCAAATACGCCGTACTCATATCGGACGTGCATCTCGGGTGTAGGAACGCGAGTATAGAGTGGATTGATAACATCACCTTGTACATGCGTGATTTTTTTGTGCCGCTCGTCAGGCGGACGGCGGTGAAAGGCAAGACGATCGTCATTGTCGCCGGCGACTGATACGATAACAGGCTGTCGATTGACATAAACGTCATGAACAGGGGGATGGATCTAATGCGCGGCATCGCGTCCGTCGCTCCGGTGTACATGATAACAGGAAACCATGACGTTTATAAGAAGAACGGAAACGACGTCAACTCGATACGGTATCTCGGCCTGCTCGACAATGTCACGGTCGTCGAGAACCCCACGGTCATGGATTTCGATAGGATGAGATTCCTGCTGTATCCTTGATCTGGTGATATCAAGAAAGATACCGATTTCATATCGGCTGTCGACGGTGTCGATTATATGATCATGCATGATGATGTCAAGGGCCAGACGTATGACAACGGACGCAAAATATTGTCAGGTCTGGATGCAGGCGTGTTTTCTGGCAAAGGAATATATTCCGGCCATATACACAAAAGGCAGGAGAACGGAAGGGTGACTTACATTGGATCGCCTTATCAGCTGCGTCGGTCAGATATAGGGAACGTGTGCGGCGTGTACACGCTCGACGTCTCTGATGATGATGTCGTCCGGACGTTTGACGCGAACACGGTCAGCCCGGAGTTCATAAAGATACGGCTCGATGATGTGCTCGACCTGCCGTACGGCGCAGTCAAGGGGATGATGACCGGCAATTACGTCGATTTTGTTGTTCGGAAATCCGCGCTTGTGTCGGTTTGCATGGCAGATATGATGCGCGCGCTTGATTCGGCCGGCGCGAAGAAGGTCCGCGTCGTCGTTGAGCAGGATGTTGACCCGTCTGTGTCAGATACTGTGACGAAAGCTGTGACTGTCGATGACATGATTAAGAAAAAGATTGATGCGTTCGACTTGTCGGACGAGCAGAAAAAAACGATACTTGACTTGAACGGCCGGTATATGACGGCGTTTAATGAGATGTCGATCAGCGAGTAAAAAAACGGAATTATATGAGGATAACTGAATTGCAGTGGAGGAATCTGTTCTCGTACGGGAACGACATACAGACGTTGGATCTGTCAGACGGCGGCAAGCTCTGGCAAGTTGCCGGCAGGTCCGGCGCCGGCAAGTCTGTCATCATGTCGCTGCCGAAGCTTCTTTTCTTCGGCAGAACGGACGGCGTGTCAGTCAACTCGGTCGCGAACAGGATCAACAAGAACGGTTGGCTTCGCGGCGTGGTGTCAAAAAACGGTGACACGTACGTCATAGAGCGGACGTTTTCGCCGTCAGGACTTACCGTGTCGAAGAACGGTGTCGATATAGACAAGGCTGGCAAGAAGAATATGGAGGACGTCATATCGCAGGAAATACTGGACGGCATGCCGTACCACATCTTCGCGAACGTCATTAACCTGTCGCTCAAGAAGTTCAAGTCATTCATATCGATGACGCCGGCGGATAAGCGGCTGATCATTGACCGGATATTTTCGCTTGACGTGCTCAACGCGGTCCATGAGATGGTGGCGAAGGACATCAGGGACGTCGGAAATGTCATCAATATGAACAAGGGACAGATATTCACCATCGAACAGAACATAAAAAGGTCGGAGGACGAACTTGATCGACTGACAAAAAAGACCGCGGAGGAGGACACTGCCGCCGCCGCGGAGCTTGAGACGAGCATCACCCGGATCGATGGGGAGATTAACAAGCAGAAGACAGACGAGGAGAAGTACACGGCGAAATCGCTTGAGCTGATACAGAAGTCCGGCGCGGTGAAAAACGCCCTTTCCGGCATGCGCTTCGAACTGAACAATGTACTTAATATGATCGCGCTGTATAATCAGAACAAGTGTCCTACATGCGGGACGCCGTTCACCGGCGCCGGCTTCGACGAGGTTCGGAAAGGTCTCGCGGACAAGAAAGCGGAGATAGAGACGAACATATCGCAATATGACGCGGCAGTCCGGTCGTACGACGACATGATATCAAAGGTTGACACATGCGTCCAGACACTCAGGAACAATGTACAGTCGCTCGACCGGCTTAGATCCGCCGCCGTCATCAAGCTGAATGACATCCGGTCGGCGGAAGGACGCCGCGGGCAGGCGGCGGCGATCAACAACATCATAACGGCGGCGAAGGAGAGCAAGGTCGAGATGGACAAGATCGTCGGCGAGAACACCGCCAACATGGAATGCCTTAACATCCTTGAGGAACTTTACGGGTCGGACGGCGTGAAGAAGGAGATGATGACGGCGTATTTGCCGGAGTTGAATGAAGATATCATGTCGTCGCTGTCGTCGATGTCATTTCCGTACTCACTCGAGTTTGACGGAAACTTTGACCCGCACATCGACGATCTTGGTGAGGAAATATCGCCCGACACTTTGAGCGAGGGGGAGCGCAAGCGCGTCGATATTGCGGTCATATGCGCGCTCGTCAAGCTGATAAAACGGAAATATCCGCAGCTCAACATGATAGCGCTCGACGAAACGTTGGGATCGTTGGATCCGGAGACGTCATGTGACTTGTTGAGATACCTCGGCGAGCTTGCTGAAGAAATCGACATCAACGTGTTTATCGTGAGTCACGCCGCCCTTGATGAGTCGTTGTTCGACAAAAGGATCACGGTCACGAAGGAGAACGGTTTCAGCTCGATCGACATATCGGCATAAGGTGTAAATAATTGAAAAATGACAGGGACGTGAACAACGTTCCCGTTTTTTGTTTTATATTCGCGGTATCATAAAATAACATATTATGAAAAGAATTATAACTATTATCACATTATTGTTCTTTTACACATTTGCTTCTGCACAAAAGACAAGTTACAAAGAAACGATACAAAATTGGAACAGCGGATTTACATTGGGAATGAATTGCGGTATTGTTCCGTCTGTTATACGTTCTGACATGCACGGCGCGGCCGGCGCATTCATCGGGCTTAACCTGAATATTGCAGGATTTGATATAAATGCGCATTTCAAAAGCAGAAAACATGGAAGTACGATAGAAGTCGGCAAATGGGAAGATGAATATAGAGGCGCATTATATCAATTTGGATACAGATTACCGGTTATTTCAAAATGGGTATGTGTAACTCCTTTATTGGGATTATATAAAGAACAATGGGGTACGACAAACGGTTATGAATACACGATTGATCATAATGGCAGTATCACGAATGGATATAATATTGATATGACAATACTTGATTTTGATTACGGTGGAAAAATCGAAATAGCTGTAACACGGAATTCCAATATCAGAATGTTATGTTCAATAACAGTGACCAATCATTTTGTTTCTTATGGCATCGCGTTACATTGTTCGCCTATTTGTTTTTAAGATAAAATAAATTGATACATAATCACATATAATTTTTGAAATATAAATCAGAAAGTTATGTGATCAAGTCATAATGAAACCGAATTCTTCAAAGGTGAGTTCGTGCTCGACCGGCAGATAGAAGATTTCTGCACTTCATATTCTGGAGCGCCATATGATTATGAGTTTATTAGGACTGTTGAGGACGGGCTGCAGGAACGATTGAACAACACCGAATGGGTGTCGACAGAGACGGGACGGCGGAAAGATGGGACGATCATAGACCAGTACTCGATACCGTCTGCCGATGGTTTCGGCAGCAGGGCGGAGAATTACGTGTACAACGCCCTTGTCGATATGGATATCGTCGACGAGCCGAAGAATCCGAATGGCCCAATGAAGTTTCCCGACTATATCGCGAAAAATGGGACATGGATCGATTCAAAGGCGGTGATTTGTAAAAGTCCGAAACGGAAAACTGGACGGTGGATCCCGAACTATAATTCGGGTTTGGGCGACAGGGACGAGATACTGAAAACAGTCGAGCACTTGAAAACGTGACGAAATCACAATTCGGAATCATCGGCGTTGATAATTCTGACATTTTACGCCATACAGAACGGGTATATCGAATTACTGTATGTCAAAGTTGTGCCGGAGTTGCTTTACATATCAGTGTACAAGGATCTGCATGACTTTCAGATGAAAAGAGTCGACCGGAAAACCGGCGAGATCAAGAACGCGAACGTGCAGGGACGGCTGACTGTCAGGACGTACACGGATAATAATAAATCATCCGCCGTCTATATCGACAGACTGTTCGACACGGTGGACAATATTCGGAAACGGGAGAAACGATAAACGAACGGCGGATTGCACATCCGCCGTTTTTTAATAAATATCAAGAACGTAATAGAACGTAATCGGTAATCATGGAAAAACTGTCGGCGAAAGGGGTCAAGATACAGAGAATGATACATGACCTGTATACGGAATGCCTATCGTACTGCCGCGCGGCGGAAAAGATCGGCGCGTGCCGTCAGGAACGGACGTACAAGATCGCCGACACACTTGATACGTTCCTTTCAAGATTCATCAACCTGAACAATCATGTCATCGCCGTCGAGAACGACAGGGAAACTGACACATCCGGCACAATATATCCGGATCGTCATATTTAGCGCGTATTTCACTTCTGACGCGATGTTATGTATCATATGCGCAATCTATCATTTACTATAAAATCGCGCGTCTGGACGTGAATAAACAGTCAAGAAACAAATTTGAATAAAATAATCGGAAACATGTACGTGTTTCCGAATTTTTTATTATATTTGCGGTATGAATGATTCTTGCAGTATTATGACGAAAGTAAACCGCAGACAATATACGCCGAAACGTTGGCGGAGGATGATCGATATGCTGATACCGGACGCCGATAATGACGATCTGCTTAATTACGACAACAGGCACCGATCTGCATGGTATACAATTAATATCGAATGCAGAAACAAGCTTTTTATTGATCCGGACAAGGACCGTGTCTGTGGCATCCGGTCTGGCATTATATTGCCACATCTCCGAATGGAGCCGATGCTGCCGGCGAGGTATGAGAAGCGGACAGAAATGTTCAGTAATCTTCTATACGGACAGAGCGTGAAGCGCCGCATTGTCGTTTGGTACCCGACACCGAAACAGTATGGTGATTACGGAAGGATTTCACCGGGACGGACATAAATAAAATGATATGACACCGGAATGGAACAGCAAAAAGAAAAAATTCGCGTCGTCACGTTATTATTGCGTGACGCGGACGTATTCGCCGTCATTCAAGAATCCGGGAATGCAGAACGTCACGTGCAGTATATACGCGGCGGACGACATTAATACTGTCACCGCATATTCACAGACAGAGCCGAAGATCAAGGTGACATATCAGATAACGGATGACGAATGGCGCCGTAGGATGGAGTTGAATGAATCTGATTCACTCCGCCGGCGCGGAAAGGATATGTGGTATTCAAGTGTAATTTTCTCTTATCCGATGTCAACTAAAGAATCATAACGGAACACGAATAATTTTACGGAATGCCTGATATAATTTATATCAGGTTAATTTATTATATTGCTTGACAAACATAAAAGATTTCTGTATGGAATACAGGCTGGTCGAGCCGTACGAGCGGAAGGCGAGATCGATCGAGGAAAGTCTCGGCGGGCTCGACACGATAAAGGCGGGGACGCCGACAGAACGGGTCGTGATAAAGATGCGGATGGCCGGGGCGCCATACGCGCGAATACAGTCGGCGCTGGGCATGATACCAAAACGGACGATATCGATGATACTGAAGGAGAACGCTCCGGAGCTGGTGTCGATTGATGTGAATAATCACAAAATACCTGATGACCTGCATAAGGATTATGACTGATCATGAGATGATTTCTGCCGCAAAAAGATAAGATAATGACAAGGTGAACATAAATGACATCAAATCGATACGTCATGGATCCGCCGTATATGTGGTGTTTCCGGACGGCGACGTTGAGAGACGTACTGTAAGAACCGTGAACTGGACGAATGACGATCCGCCAAAGATATACACGTACGGGGATCATGATGATATGAACGCGACATGCGGGCCGTACAGGCCGGACGAGATAGAGGGTGTTCCGCTCGCGCAGATGGATAAATCACAGCTAGTGTCAGTCGGTTTTGATCCGGATACATGTGTCATATGGCTGAGTGATAACCTGTATTTCTGTAAGGATGAGGACGGCGTCATCTGGCTCGGCTTTGATGAGTATTACGTGACGTCAATCGATTTCCTTCATGAGCTGCAAAACATATACTTCGACATAACGAAAAAAGAGCTGCTTTAACAGCTCTTTTTTCATTTACGCGGGCGATGCCGTGAATCATACGGGCGCCCGCCGCGGGAAGTGACCGCGTTCTGCCCGGTTTTTGTGATGTGTGTCAGGGCGTCACATCGCCCCGCTATATGCGGAATGTCCGGACTATCCGCATCATATGGAACATATTATTTATCAGCAGATCCGATAAATATCAGGTAATTAACAATCATGGATTATGATTAATGAAGAGTTCGATTTGAGCAAAGTGGACAACGTCGACTGGACTGACACGTTCACCGAGGCGGATGACAACGCGATGAATGACAAGATACAAGAATTCATCGACAAGCACGTTGAAATCTTTTATATAGACAAAGACTGACATGCCACATACAACACACCGTCGTTCGCCATCACGACGGACGGGAAGGTTATGCTATGTATGCCGGATGGTAAACCGTTGGACGAAGGCGTTACCGTGCAAATCGGCGACAAGAACCCGATTAATCGTATCATGAAACCGGGGGATCCATTTGATTCAATAAAAGACATGCTTTGCGGCATGAGCCTGGCCGATATGCCTGATACTAAAATCGATGTGATTAATATGGATATTGAACATCTTTACGGTTTGCCGGATTCTGTCGGCGGCTTATGAGTCACCGATTGCGCGTATCTTGCCGATCTGTCCGGCATACCGAAGAATGTAAACGGCAATCTCAAGCTGAATCTTCACATAACGACATGTGTCAACACGATGCCGGAACGAATCAAATACCTATATATAGGAGACGGTTATTTCGATCTGACAAAGGATGTAATCGACATGCTTCCGTATGACATACAATACATAAAAGTTGTCTCAACATACGAGCAGCCGGATCAGAAGCTTATCTCGCTTCTTAGTGGACATTGTAAAAGTTTGACGACAAAATAATTATATCGAGACAATGTCGAACAGTCCGTCACTCCAGTATCTTTTGTCATAGAAATTGATATATCTGGTATTGGGATTCATCTTTGCCCACTTGACGACGTCATTGACATCCCATTTCTTCGCGTCGGGGATATTGTTTTCCCTTCTGAACATGTTCCACAGGAAAACCTTCCCGCCTTCTTTGATCTTGTCAACAGCATGCGCCCTGCCGGTATCATCGTCGTCGAACAACCACCGGAAATCACCCATGAACGGCATCGTCTTCGCCGCGCCGCACAGCGCTATTGCGTTCTTTATAAGAAACGCGTCGAGCGGTCCCTCCGTTACAATTACCGGTCTCGTATAATCGACGGTAAGTGAGTTGAACACCATCGACAGCGTGTCTATCTCCGGCGGGACGGTGACATTTAGCGTCAGGATGTTCTTCATCATCATGCCGTAAATATTGGTCAGGTTAAACGTCCTGTACTTCGGCTCGTTTTTCGGCCGATTCTTTTTGAGCGATCTCGTCTGCACACCGAATATCCGTCCGGATTTAGTAAGGTTCAATATATATAGTTCGTCTTTCTTGACCGAATACAGAAATCTTGACCGGTCAAACTGCATCCTGTTTTTAAGATATACATCCGCTTTATTTTCTACCGCCTCGTCGAGTCGCAGCAGCGATTTGAATGTCTCGCGCCTGAACGCAAACTTGTCGACCTCCGCTTGATCATATATCTCGATCGACACACTGACAGACGAATCGCCCGCGCTGACGTCCGCCGGCTTATTCGCCGTGACATAATCGATGATGTCAAGTGGCACGGATCCACCGCTGTATTTCTTCAGGAACTCGGTCACCGGCATCGACACGCCGCAATTAAAGCATTTGTACAAGTTCGCGAAACGGCCGGACAGTCCAATGTTCGCCCGTTTTTTCGACGGGTCAGACATCGAGTCACCACAGACGGGGCAGCAAAAATTAAGCCGGTTCGACTGCCGGCGCACGTTCTGCCTCCGCCTGTCGTCCGGAAATCGACGCTCAAGAATATCACCGACCATCGCCGCGAGCCGGTCGCTGTACTCCTCCGGCGTCAAATCGTTCTGACCGAATAGTTTGTCGATTTTGCTGCTGTCCATAATATAAAACCTTATAAAACCTCAAATCATTATATTATTGACATGCCTTGTTTTTTCGATAAATATTGGTAGAAATACACCGCGCAAAATGACAAGAAAGGAACTGATATCAACCGTCAGCGATGACATAACGATCAGCGGGCAGATGGAGTTGAATATACCGGAAAAAGAGATCAATCGTATAATAGACCAGGAGGAACGTGTCGCGTACAAGACATGACGCGACACCGTCGAGGTACAGTACGCCGTCATGAATCCTGCCGCGTTCGAGACGGAGGAGTTCAAAGGCAGCAGATCGATACAGTTGCCGAAGTGCGTGTGGGGGATAAACATGTTCAAGGAGATAAAGGACGGGTCGAGATTCTTTGGTATCAACGACATGGATCTCACAATGGACAAGGTGTTCGGGTCAGACCTGTTTCTGAGTCCGTTCTCCAGTGACATCATAACGACGCGGACGGTGACATGGTCGTGATTCGATCTCGCGAAGACGTTCACACTCACCGACATAGGCTTCAGATTTAATCAGAACTCACACCGGATAACAGTGACAGGACGCACGCCGCGGTTCCCGGTTGTAATACAGGCGTATGTCGGGATACCGGAGCAGGATCTGTTCGATGATTATTATTTTCAGCGTCTTGTCATCGCGAGGTCGAAGATGCAGCTTCACCGCATGCTCAAGACGTTCGACTACCAGGTAGTCGGCGGCGTGCAGATCATAAACACGCTAATGGACGAGGGAAAGTCTGAATATGATTCGATAATCGAGACGAAGCAGAAGCAGGACCCGGCGGACTGGTTTATCATGACGCCATAATGGAAGGATTCATATAAAAGCAAAAGGCCGGAAACACCGGTCTTTTATCGTATTATTTCAAAAAAACCAACTAAATTATTCCGCCGTCACTTCAACCGCCTTCGCCGCGAGCCGGGCGCTCCACTCACGTCATTCCTGCATTTTCTTCATACGGAGTTTGTCCTCGTCCGAATCATCGGCATTGAGTATGATGGCAATTTGGTCGTCATTTGAATATCTCGCGTTCACGAACTGTGTCTTGTACGCGGAATATCCCTGCCCGGTTCTCGCCGCGCATATCGGGATGTCATTAATTCACAGCATCCCCGCCCGTTTTGTCATTGTGTCAAGATCGAGTGACACTTCCGTCACGTTATCTTTCATCGACGTATCCGTAACGAAATATCTCGCGGCGCCGGCGGAAAGCACCTTGCCGGCGTCGGAGAAAATTCTGTCTTTCAGTATATACATTGTTAATAATCTTCTTTTTATGATAGTGTCGCGCTCACAGTGAAACCGCCATACTCAGAATTGAGCAGGTTCCCGCCGAGATCTGTGCCGGTCCACGCGGCCGGATCCGCGCCGGATTTGACATATAGGATATTGCCGCCCGAATTCCTGCCGTTGTAACCGGCCGTACTCGTGCCCTGACCGAACGGGAATCATCTGCCATTGTTCCGCTGTCCGATCACAGGGGCAGAGGCTGATCACATGATCGTCTTCATGTCGAGATTGTTCCTGAACGCATTGTAAGCTATAGCGACGCCTGCCGGTAGACTGAGCGTCTTTATCGTCGGCAGCGCGCCTGGCGATCAGTTCGAATTCTCAGCAAACGCCTCGATACCGATAGTTTTGAGCGATAATGACTTAGATAAATCTACCGTATCGAACATATTTGAGTTAAACGCATAATCGCCAATCGTCTCGAGATTTACACACTCGTCAAGATTACATTCGGTGAACACCCTTTCGATTGATGTCATGCTGAATGCGGTGTTCCCGATCGTGACAACCGATGTCGGAAGCTTGACAGATTTAAGGTTATTGCATCCCATCATGAAATCATCCGGAATGGCGGTCAGACCAGACGCCTTCAGATCCGCGTCCGTGACAGTCGTTCTCCTGAATTGCTGACTTCCCGTCAGTTTTATCGATTTCGCGATTTTAAGCGATCCGACCATCGCGCGGAGAAATCCATTGCTCTGTATTTCGGTGAGATTCTGAAAATGCGTATCATCTACCACAAAATCCCTTTGTGACAAGCTTCCATCAGAAGATATCCTCGCGTACGAGCTCATCGATCCCGGTCCGATCACATTGATACTATATAAGTCGTCATCTTCTGCCGCGGCGCCGCACAGCACGACCGTTATCACGCCAGAATCGTTCCTGTATATGAAATTCGTCTCTTTCCCTGACAGACGCGAGCTGAACACAGGATTCGCAGCGTCAACCTTGACCGTTCGGATCTTTGACCCAAATGGTGTGATTCCGATTGACATAATGCTCGCCGGCAGAGACACGTCGTCGATTTTCGCCCCGCCGTCATATGCATATTCAGACACGAATGCGTAATCGCCTATCGTCTCCACCCCGTTCTCGAAATCAATCGATCGAATCGACGAGCACTCCGTGACCGCCTCCCTTTCAACCGTGCGCAACGATGACGGAAATATGAATCCTGTAAGGTTCGACAAGTTCATTATCGAGTTCCGGCGTATCATCTTGAGATTTGTCAGCGACCGCAAATCGGCGACACCATTTCAGTTCTGGTTATGCAGTCCGTCATTGTTATTGTCTTCCGGTGTACTGCCGAATGACACAAATGAATTGTAACACAATGATTCAGTAATATCAGGAAGGATTGTCGAGCCGCACGTGCACACCGTCCCGCGTTTGTCCCATCCGCTCGACATGTTGGAATAAGTGTCGTTCGCTGCCAGTATGAAGTTCCGGCCGCCGATCCGCTTGCCGTCGACGACGGAGTCGGATCCATAAAATTCCGTATTATCCGGATCGACCGTTATCGTCTCGACTGTCGAGCAATATGCAATGATGCCAGAACCGATGGATGTCACAGACGCCGGGATGTGCAGTGTCTTGATGCCTGAAAACCAGAACACACCGTTTCCAATTGTCTTCACCGTATTCGGTATATCCAATTTTTCCAGTGACATGCAGGATTGGAACGCATTTGATGATATCGTCTCGAGACGTGGATACCGACCGAAAGTGATGTTCGTCAGATTCTGACAATTGCTGAACGCGTAATCCTTTATGATGGTGACATTGTCCTTTATATAGAAGTCCGTAAACTTCGGCGCCTCATATCCATTATCATTCTGTCCGAACGCGTACCTCCCGATTGATGTGACAGTCGCCGGGATTTCTATTTGCTCAAGCTGGCTGCAGTCAGCGAACATATAGTCAATGATCTCTGTGACATTCGTGAACTTCGCGAACTCATTGAATGTTTTGATATTGGATCTCCGGAATTTGGTGCCGATCATAGACGTCGTGAATTCCTCCGCGTCTGTCAGCGTTATGTATGTGCGCCCGTCATCCCAGTCTATGAACACGGTCGGGTCATTCTGCCGCGCCGTCCGTATGATACCGGCGAGAATATCAAACACCTCCGGGTTGGTATCCTGTGTAAGCAGTATGTTCGGATCCATCATGACCGTGTCGATCGTCTTCGTGCACAGCTCGCTGCCGTCGTATTTCTTCGTAAACTTGAACCCACAATATCCATTTATATAGGTCTCGCCGCTCATCGCGCCGTCGATCTGTGTCACCGTGACGCCGCCGTAAAATTTGTCGTCTGACTTGATCGGCGTCACGTCGGCCTTGCCTTTGAACTCATCTGACATCACAAACTCCACGTCAAACTCGCCGGTGACGGCGGTGTTGTCGCACCGCCATGTGAAACGGGCGGTCGACCCGCTTATCGATGACGGGCCGGTCACGGTCAAATCTGATTCGGTCGGATACGTTTTCCGTCTGACCGTCACATTCATGTAGCTGGAATCTGAAATCGGCTCGTCCCCCTCCGCGTCATTGACTGACCGCATCGTCGCCGTAATCCTGACCGTGACGTCGCCATTTTCATTATCCTCCACCGCGGTAAGCACATGTGTCGATCTGTTGAACGTCAGTCCCTCGCGACTGTTTGACACGAATATGTTCGAATCATCCGCGCTTATGCTGGCGGGCGACATCGAATACTGTACGGCGAACTCCCTGTGCATCTCAGCGACAGGTATGAACGTCACCGCCGTATATTCGGCGCTCGACCCGTCAAGCAATTCAGACGGGCCGGATATCACGATCTTCGGCGAATTCGCCGTGATGAACAGTCCGCGGCCGTAACTTGACTTGTCAAACACGTTCTTGCCGTATATCGCCTGTATCTTCGCGATCTGCCCCGCGTCCGGGACGGACGACAACTGTATGAATCCGGTCAACGTCAATGACTTCATCCCGGCGCCGAACTCAACGAGCGCGTCCGGCGACACACCGTCCCATGATATGTTCGACACATTGAGTGTGCATTCCGAGTTGGGAATGTTGTTCGTGACACGGGCGTCATGCCACTTGCGGAAGAACTGCCATGATGACTGTAACGTCGGACAGTTCCTGACTGTCATCGATGTCACATTCTTGCCTCCACCATCTTCGCCGAGCCGCAGGCCGGATAATTCCAGCTTCGTCAGACCGGAGAAGTTGACGGTCGTTATCGAATCCGGCAGGACGACCTCTGTGAGCGGCGCACCGTCGGCGAACCTTATTGACGTCAGGCCGGACTCTGCCGCCCAGAATTTCTTAAGGTAATTCAGCTTGACCAGATCCGCGCCGATGTCCTTAAGCCCGGTGAATCCCGTTATGTCAAGCTCCTCCAGTGACGCGAGACTTCCGAGGCCGGAATAGTTCGTGCCCTGAAGACCGGTGTTCCGTATCCCGCTCTTCGTGTGGTCACCGAGATACAGCCGCCGCATCTTTGATCCAAGGTCGGCATTCCACGCGCCGCCAATGTTCAGACGCGTCAGCGCATAGCTCGAACCGTCCGACCCCTGACTGACGAGATTCCTGAGGTCAAGCTCCTCGATGTTTCACGGGTTGTACACCGCGACCGGCGAGCCGACCTGAAGGGTCATGTACAGCTCGAACCCGTGTCGCGTCTCTGACTCCGGCCTGACATTGCCGTCGGCGTCGACTGATCCGTTCGCGTAAAGGTGTACGCCTGACTCCTGCACGCGGTTGTTTGTCCCGTACGCGAAATATGCGTCGTTACCGGACGTTATGTAGAACTTCGTCCCTATCTGTACGGCCGGCGCGAGGAACGTGATCGCCTGTTTCTTGTAACTCTCGTTCATGAACAACGCGTCATAATAGTCGAAACGGTGTGACAGTCACCAGCGCCTGTGTGTCTTTCTTGAACCCTGCAGCGAGCCAAGGTAGTTCTCGTTGTCGGTCAGATACGAATCGATGTACTTGTACTCCGCGTCGATGTTGAACACCTTCTCTGGTCACTGCCCGCTCTGCAGGTTCTCGAACATGTTGAGCACGCCGCTGTATGTCAGGCCGGCGTTGTTCAGCGCGCTGTCGACCGCCGGAACTATCGACTTCATGAACTCGTCGTCTGCCTCCAGACAGTTCCACAGCGTGGACTCGCGGGCAGCATAGCAGAAGTCGTTGATCTCATTATCGAAACTGTTCCTCGTGATCTCTGGCCCGTACTTGAGCAGACCGTCGTTCCTGACGCCGAGTATGGTGTCGTTATCATAATTGATGTAGTACCAGTGCTGTCCGTCCTCTGACGTGAACATCGCGTTCTTGACTGTCTGATCGACGGCGGCGAAACGTATGAGATAGATGTAATATGCCGCTATCTTATACATGTCGAAGTGCTCCCACTTCTCCGCCGCGAAACGGTCGGGATTTTTCCAGCTTATTATCTTGTTGTAAACGTTCGCCTCCGACTGAGCGAAATACCTGTTCGTCGTCCGCGTCCCCGCCACCTCGTTTCCGTTTTGGTCCTTCTCCACATATACGTAACCTGAATCCTTGTCGTCGAAATATATGTACGGCGACGGCTCGACCCTCCCCGTGAGACCGTCCTTGTGATAAAGCGTGGTCTTGAACTCCGATATTTTGCCGGCGGCGTATAGTGTCCTGAATTCTGTTATCAAATCATCCGTGATCGGATTGTTCATCGCGCTGTCAGTGAACAGCCGCGGCTTGTCGAGGACCGTTCCGTCCTCGTTTCGCGGCGTGAGCGACAACTCTTCCACATGGGCACTGTTGCCAGACAGTTGACTCGGCAATACCTCGTCGAACACGGCGTACGTGACGACGTCAGGCACATTGTCGCCCTTTATCTCGCGCTCTATCACACAGTCGTTCCTTATGCCGCACATCCATTTCGCGAACGGCAGCACATACTTCTCCCATCTCAGGAACGCGTCCGGCCTTGTCTTGACCCCGGTGTCGGTATCAAGTTCATAACCGTCAGACGTCAGTCCATCCGGCTGATCGTCTGGATACCTGGCCTCGAAACCGCGTGCCCAACCAAACGTCTCGATACCGGCGTCATAGTCATCCCACCCGTCTATGTTCTTATACAGCGCGATGTCATTACCGGAGTCGATAAGCTCTCAACACTGCATCGTGTCCTTGTACTTGAGCGTCCGCGCCTCGTCCGCCGAAACGGATCCGCCCAGCGCCGCGGAATATTTGACCGGGTCGACGTCGATGACCGAATCGTCGAACGACCACTGTTTCTCCGGCGGAACTTCAACGTTCTTGTCGTAATTGAGTGAATGCTCCCAGTCGACATCACAGAACCCGAACACCGCCTCATTCGACTTGTCATTGTTGAAATTGTACTTGCCCATGAACACCAGATCAGATTTCTCGTCCTTCTGGTAGAACATGACGATAGGGAATCCGTCGACCGTCGTCCTGACATCATATCCGAAGCCGTTCGCGTCCGCCATCGTCTGTGCCTTTGTCCTCAGCACTGTCTCATTGTTTGCCGACTGTGATGCATTCTGCTTCACGATAGCGAGACCGGTCCACATGTATGTCCCATCTTCGTATTTCTTTACAGGCTTATTCGCCTCGACCGACGACGGGTCGGTCGACTTGTCCCATATATCAATGCTGTCATCTGACATATAACCGCTAATCACAGTATAATCTACCTGCACATAAACGAAACGGTCATACCCATCGATAAGTTCATCTGTCAATATCCCGTCTGCGTTGTATTCCGTAAGCGATTTTGTATCAGTGACGCCATCCTTTACACCACATACTCAATAATACGAGCTGCCGATTGCCGGTGTATACGTTACACGGGCATTATATAAGATATTATTCCATAGTCTGGCGATACCAGTGTTGTGGGAAGAAGATGATTCCGCGAAGTCCGCCTTTATTGTCCAGCGTGGCACAGCCTGTGGCTCACCGTTCTCCCAATCACCTCTATTGCGGAATGAGAAATAGTATTTGCGTTTGTCCTTATCACCGGGTTTCTTCGGCGCCTTGCCTTTTGGATCCAGCTTCGTTCAGAACGCAGATGAGTCTTCTGATATATTATCTTTTGACATCTTGTAGAAGATGCAGTCATCCGCGTTTCATTTCGCCGGGGTGTTATCTGGCGTCTCTGTCGGCTTCTGCATCTTACTGAACTCACCGTATAACCTATAGTTACGTTTCGGATATGTCATCGACGATGTTCCTTGCGGACCCATACCGGCGTTAAGATAGACAAAACACGTTTCCTTGTTCTCTGTACCACAGTTGACATAATCATAGTACTTGATCTTCGGTACGATAATAACCGCTTTCTTGTTTGTGCCTTTTTCATCGAGTACATTAAGGTATCCCGTCACGACCATGACTGGAATGGTTGCGGCAAGTTTATCTATAGAAATAGCATTATTCTCTGATATATTGTTGCTGTTGAATAGATTAAGCATTTCTGCCGTCGTATCACGGTAAAGAATGTAGTTATTAAGAACCTCATCATTCTGCAGTGCGCGGTTATAGACGCGGATCTGCTTAAGCGATATCTCCGCCGTCTGCTTGCCCGTGAACTTTATCGTCGACGGAGTGACGAAGCTGTCGTCCGCCGTATAGTTAATCGCGCCCGATATGACGCCATTAACAAATAACAATATGACGCGGCGCCCCGTGTCAGCGGCCGGTTTAATGACGAACGACAGACGGATGTTCTCACCGGACTTATACTTGACCGACACCTTCTGCCCCGCCGCCGTTATAAGCGACGCCTCCGACGCGGTCACGGTGATACCGGCGCCGGTCGGCTCGCCGTCCGTGCCCGTCCGCCGCATCTCGCACAGGACGGCGGTGTCGTCATTAACGTTCATCGTGTTGAACTCGAACTCTATCGTCCGGCCGGCGTTCATTATCACGGTGTCGTCAGAGAATGGCATGAAGTTTTTGAAGTCAACGGACGCGCCGTTGTTTATGTTGAGTCTGTTGTCCGACCATCCGGACGCGGCGGACCAGTCGAAATTCTGAAAATCCGCGACGCAAGTCGTCCTCGTGCCCGGTATCTTGTATGTTCAGTCCGCCTTGTTCGACGAGCTGTTTGTCCTGCCGTTCGCGGCGAACGCGAAGATGAGACCGTTGTCCTCGCCTATCTCGCCGATGCCCATTGTGTTTTGTGCGACGTCGATGTCGATGTCGCGGACGTAATTGTCGGACTGTATTCTCACCTTCCCTGGACCTGTGAACGGCGGCGTGAACGTCACGCTGTCCTGTTCACCGGCAGAAATCGACCGCTCCGCTATGAGATCGGTTGCTGATCCTGTCCCTTCCGTGAGATATATCTTGACTGGTATGTCGGTCCTTGAATCAGGGGAGTATACCGCGTAATACAGGGTGTACGGCGTGTATTGTGTGAGATCGTAAAGCGTTGGCGCCTTATTCGCCCCGTCAGCCGTGATCTTGACCTTGTCTTTCGGTATTACCGTCTTGATCGCCGACATGAACGGGCCGATTCCGGAACGAGTGAACATGAAGTCTCTGTACAGCATGTCGGAATAGAACCTGGTCGCGCCGTCGCCGGCGATGATGTACGCCCTGTACTGAACGGTGTGCACGCCAGCTGCCGCGTTCTCCAAATTGATCATCCTCGTTTTCGTCATGCCGCCCGGCTGCAGCGTCCCCTCCGACACGGTCGAGTCGAGCTCGCCATCGACATACCACTCCGTATACGCCGTGCCGTTACCCGCTATGTTATACACAACATCGAGCGTCATCTTCTCATCAAGATCCTGTACGACGGATATGTCGGCCGAATCAGTCAGCGTCAGGTTGATGACGTTAAAACTAAATGGATATGTAGCGGAAACCTTGTGAACCTGTCCGGTAATGGTAACGGTGACGGTCAATGACGCGTTAATTGCGACGCCGTCCTCATAAAGGAAGTCGTCAAGCTGTATCGTGACATCGGTGTTCGACGCCGACAACGGCATCGATCTCGTCACCGCCGGACGCACGTCATTCGCGTAACGCACGACATAAGTGCAGTTGACCGCCTCGCCGGTCGGTATCGGCGATCCAGTCGACGTCTGCACAAGTGACCATTCGAACCTGATTCTGTTGTTAAGTTCACCGGTAAACACATACTGTTTTTCTGTCCCGTCGAGCGGTTTTATCGACGCCGCGTATTTGGACGGGACCTCGAAATAGCCAATGACGAGATCCGCGGTGTCGGCATGATTCTCCGACTTGTCCGCCGCCCATTTCTCGTAATCCGCCTCTGTCGAGAACACATAACACTGTGACGACTCCATATCTGTGTAGAAATAACCGGCCCTTTTCTTGAAGTTGTCCTTGATGTATTTCTGCACGACGGATCCGTCGAGCGGCAGGTTTTCTGTGGTGTCGTCGCCGACGCCCCAATCGAGCACGCTGTTGTTCCAGTCAATCGGTTTATCCCACGCCTTCTTCTTCGCCATATGCTGATGTGTCTTTTATTCGTTGTTTTTCCACGGATCCGTATTGATCCACGGCTTGTCGTTTATCCAGTATCCGCGTCCGTAACAGGAGCGGACCGCCTGTCATACAAGACGGTCTCCCTTATAGATCGCGGTGATGTTTCTTTCCATCCCGTCGACGAAGCAGTGAACGCCCGTCACGTTTTTGCCGTCTTTATGTATCATGTTTATTTACCGTCTGTTATTCATCCTCGTAAATGAAATATATCACGTCCGGATCGTGCGGGTTGGACTCGTACCAGTCCTCCGTCACAAACTGGTGTCCGTTTATGATCCGCCTGTACTCGGCCTCTATTATCGCGTCGAGCGTGAACGATCCGATGACTTTCCATTCTGTCCCGGTCCATGTGAACTCATAATAAAGCGGGTCGGATCCGGCCTTACGGGCGAGATACACCTTGTCGCCGACCGGATCCGCGACCGCGGCGGCGATTTCTACTGCAGTTCCGTCTGATATATCGGTGTCGACGACGATGAACGGATTCTCCGGCAGGCGCTCGTCGATATACTTCTGCATATCAGACCGGACGGAGTTGATCGACCCGGCAAGCGTGTTGTCCGCCGCTTTCATCGCCGATTCAATTTCATCATCCCTCTTGTCAAGCGCCACTATCTTTTTGTCATACACAGACGTGTCGACTTTTTCCGAAAGCGCGGATTTGACAGCGCCAGACGACACGGGATCGTCCGACTCGTCGATCTCCGTCTTTATCCTCGCGTCGAGATATTCCTTGACGAAAGCCGCGACCGCGGCGGATGTCGGCACGGTCGAATCGGCGGACGCGACCATGCCGTCCGCCGTCCCCGTCACCGATTTGCCGCCGACACGATCTGCGTTGTCAGCCTGTGGCACCGATATGGCGCCCAGGTCGAGCGTAATGTCACCCATATTCGGGTCATACACCGCGGATCCCGACACGCCCGCCGCCGTCTTGTACTTCACTGTCAATGATGGATAGTCGCCGGTCGACAGGACCGGAAGCTGCACGCTTATCGTCTGGTCTTCGACCTCCGTTATATGGCCGTTCGCATCGTATGATGTCCGCGGAACGGTAAATGAGTATACGGACGCATCATTGTCCTTCACCGCATGCGGTATGAATATATCAGTGTTATCCGCCGTATGACCGGCGGATATCTTGTTGACATGCCCGACAGTCAAGCCGTCGGATCCAATCTCAATGCCGTCCGTCCCGGTAATATGTTTTCACTCACGGTGATCGGTCAGCACCCTGCTTACATCAGTTGTCTCGCCAGTCGCCGGCGCGTAACCGGCGTTGGTCCTGTCATATAAATCGGACGGTGACTCGATGACGTTTCAGTGGACCGGACTGCCGTCCGATCCATCATTATCACAGATAAGTACGTCACCGGCGTTCTTCACGACAATGTCGACGGTGATTTCATTACCGACCGCGTCAGTCGATTTATAGTGGTATGTGTTCGCGTCTACCACCTTGTACGACGCGCCGGCCTTCGGATTATCAGGCAGGTCATAATTGTCAGAGTATGTCCCGTCCGGGTTGAGCTTTGTTCCCTTGCCAATCACCTTCATGACGAATGTCGATGCGTTCTCATTGATGAGATACATGACACGTGAGTTCGTCGCGAGTGACGCGTCCGCTGTGCCGGCGAGCTGATACTCGACAGTCGACACATCGACGACGTGGCCGTACTCGTCTATCGTTATGAACGGGCATTTCAATGACGCCGTCTCGTTATCGTCCATGACGTTCCACTCCGATTTCAGCTTCTTTGCGTCCGCCGCCGACAAAGGATGTATGCTCCTAACGTCGACTGTCTTGTCCGCGGATCCATCATAGTCGAAAGAGTTTGTCCCATTCGTCACCGTCAGTGGATGCGCGACTGTCGCGTTTATCCGCCGCGCTTCACCGCCGTTCGACAGTGAGTCAAGAAAATACAGCGTGCTGTCATCCCGCACATAGATGATGGCGTTCCTGATGCCGTCGTACAAACGCTGTATCTCGCCGGTCGTGTCTATCTTGTCGAGCATCACCGCGTCGACAGACACGAACTTGATCATATCGGCTATATTACTGTTCGCCATCACTAACTGATATTATTCTTTACGTAATCCTTCCTGTACGTCCTGCCGCGGAGCGTGACGTTGATGACACTCGATAGATTGTCGATATCGTCGTAATACTCGACGCCGGACGGGGACATGAACGACTCCGCGTTGACCGACCTGAACACCGGCAGTAGGTCCTGCACCTCCGTCTGCGTCCCGGCCGCGTCGGTGAGCTTGCGCGTCAGAATGATATCGCCAAACTCATCCAACCCGTAACTGCCGTCACCGTAATACGTCGAGTTGTTCCGGTCGGCATCGAAATAAACTGACACGGAATCAACACCGTCGATCCCTTCGATGGCCGCGACCAGATCGGACGACGGGATCCTGTCCCGTCTCGTGTTCGATATAAGGTAATCAGAAACGGCCGACACGATCTCGTGCTTGACATTCTCAAAAGTGTAGCCCTCTCACATCTGTATGAAAATGTTGACTGCAAATTGTGGCATCTTCGGGTCGATGATCTCATTATCCACCGTTATGATACGCTGACCGGACTCCTCTATCAGGTCAAGAATTCCCTTCTTCTCATCATCCGTTAGCTTGAAACATTTCGGGTCGCATGTAAAGTAATTTTCAGACACGCCCATCCGCTTCGATATGTCGGGTACAAGGAAAAGATATATGATATTGTCATCGAGCTTCGAGTCACGGACCGCCGCCTCCGCCTTGTCAAGCTCAGTCTCCGCGTCCTTAAACGCGGCAAGCTTGTCCTGTGCGAGAAGAGAGTTGACACCGGTCAGGTTGACCTGCGACTTATACTCATTTTGCACACGAAGGTAGTTGCTCATCGCCACGCCGTATTTCGTCTCGGCGGTCGAATCCTCGTATGTAGAGAAGCCGGATATCGTATCGATGACTGAGAACATGTTCAGTTTCCTCAGAAAATACTCATAATTGGTCGCGTTCGCCAAAACGAACGATCTCGATGCGTGCGGGGCGATGAGCCGCGTCACCGGTATTACCTCCGGCGTCGCCCCGAACAGGACGTCTGTCACGGCGGATATCGAAAATATCTCATTGAGCGACACCTCCTCCCCGCGGTCGTTCCAACCGTTCGACTCGAACGTCCACGCGTCGTTATCGGACACGGAAACGGACTCTATATTGCCGGCGTCGGCGGACGACACGAGATACTCGACCTTGATCGTTGACCCCTGATCCGGGACACGTCCCTGAGCGCCGGTGCCGAAAAATATGTCTATCCCGCCGGACGCGCCGGTCTTGACTATGCACGCTTTCTCGTCGAATGTCATGTCGAGCAGCGACTCGACGACACGCCACCGCTCGCCGTTCACGTACACATTAACGAAGAACTGATCGATGTTGCCCTCTCCGCGAAACGGGACATTGAAGCTGTCGAGCGCGTAACCCGAACCCGTGAACTGCTGGTATTTGACCGCGCCCTGTACAATAGGGACATCGATCGTCGACTCCGACGACCCGACTATCACGTACATCCGCTCCGACGGCATGTTGAGTACATACTTCATGCCGTTCGCGTAATTCTTTATGACCGTGTAGTTCGGTATAATCACCGTGTCGCCGTCGTAATCGGTCGCGGATCTGCAGGTCAGTCTGACCGTTCCTCTGGCGGCGACACCCCTTGACGGATTATGCCCGGTCAGAGTGGCGAGCCCGCGGACCGAACGAGGGTGAAAGGCCCTTGTTATGTTGAGCTCGTTTATCGACGTCGATATATAGTACAATATCATTCTGCCGATATGCAGTATCACTTGTACTATCTGGAAGAACGGCGACGCCGTTGTGAACGTCTCACCATTATCTTTGTACACGCCTTTCAGATAGCCGATCACGTCCTCCCTCATCTGCGAGAAACGCAGACGGGAACGCTTGAATATGTTGAGCTCCTCGCCTTTCTTGCCTGCCATTCGCCGAATATTATTTCTCAAATATTTATCAATCTGAGCCGTCCGGCCAGCCGGGGCGGAAAACCGATAAATATGCAAAGAACATAACCCGTAACATGAAGAGACTGATTATTTTCATATTGTCCGCTGTGTTGCTCGCCGCGTGTGGGCCGGGGAACAAGGTGAACACCGGGACGGATCCGGTGGCGTCGTCGATGCGGCTCGTTGAGTACAGGATGATCGGTCCATGACAGATCGACTCGATGATGACGGCGGAAAGACTGCCGGAAATCGAAAAATGGACGCGGACCCTGCTCGTGTCGGATGAGACGAAAGATCCGGTGGAGCAGTGATTGACGACAATGAAGACAGACTCGACAAAGACCGACTTCACGCTGACGCGTCTCGCCACGGCAGACACGTCGATGCTATACAGAAAGATAATATACAGATGGTAATGAATTACGGATGATCGCCGTCGCAGCTGGACGGCACCGAACATATAGCGGCATATGACAACGCCGACATGCCGGATGCATTCTCGTTTAAGGACGCGATCCCGTCGGCGCTCAATCAGGGGTCGACATCGACATGCGTCCCGCACGCCTGCTCCGCGCTGTATGACTGGATGGAGTCGTTGAAGGCCGGATCACCGACGTCTTACGGGATGTCAATATACAACATATATGACAGGCGTCAAAACCGGCCGGAAGAGGGAATGAGTTTCAAGAACGCCCTTCACGACTTGCTGCATATCGGCGCGGTAAAGCCGGATGAGTACAAACGGCATGATTTCTCGAACGCGTGGAGGATCAAGGAGTACGCGATGGTCAGAAACATCATATCGCTCAAGAACTGTGTCATGATGAACGGCCCGGTCATGATAGCGACACTCGTCCGCGACCCGGATTCAACGAAATACTGGAACGGCGCCGGCAATTACGGCGGGCATGCTGTATGCTGTGTTGGATGAGACCGCAAGGGATTGATAATCAGAAATTCATGAGGCAGGAATTGAGGAATCGGAGGATATACCCGTATGCCTTATGACGAGTTCGGCGCCGTGCTGGAGGCGTGAACCGCGATATTATAACGAACAGACATGATACAGTACAACAAGAAACCGAGGCTGTACAACGCCGTCCACTTCAGGGACAGAATCAGCGGACTGGGCTTTGACTACCACGGCAAGGTGTTCCGCAAGACAATGAGTCCTGCCGTGTTCGCGAACAAGAAGACGGCGGCGATGATCGACTATATAGGGAAAATGATCGACTTTCTTATCGACCAGGTCAAGCTGATCCCCGTGCATTTCTCGATAGCGCATGACAAGGGCAGCATCAACATAAACTAACGCGATGTTCGACTATTCATCGATACGGCTTTTCGACAAGAAAGGCAAGGCGCTGCCGGCGGACTATGTAAAAACGCCGGACACGTTCTTTTATATAAAATCCGAAATAAATTCTGGTCATGACGCGCTGCTGTATCCGGTGACAGATATGGACGGCGGGTTGACGAAATTCGCCGGCATATGTGTCGACGACGGCGGTCTGCTGTTCACGGATAACACGGAACGGCGGGTCGACATCAGATCCGTCACGACAGACGATATCGTCTGCACAGCGACGCTCAAATCCGCCGACTATATTGAGCTGAACACCGCGGACGGCAAGGTATACGGGGTGAAGAACGTCACGGCAGACGGTGTGCCGGCGATGTCTGGAACGGGCTATACAGTTCCGTTCCCTTCGGTAAAAATCCGGTCCCGTGTCAACTTCAGCCCTGTGTCGACTGGACTTTTCGAGACGGAATGTGTGTACGCGCTTACCGAAACAGCCGGTAAATGAACGAAACAACGTGACGACCGGTGGAACCTGATGGGAGTGATAGATCCGGCCGACACAGAGTTCAGGTTCTTCTCCGTCGACACGACGACAGAGGAAATAAGTTACACGTCAAGCGTGACGCTCGACCTGTCTTCCGGCGGATACAGGTTCGATTTATGTTTCACCGCGGAAGATGAAGGTGTTTACGACGGGACGATGTATATATGCCTTGTCGACAAACAAAACGGCAACGAGCCGTATATGTTGGGGACGGTCGCGCTGCACGGCGAGGCGGTCGGCGAGGATGAGCGTTTCAGGACGCTGCTGACAGATTTCGGTGTGCCGGATCCGAAAGAATACATCAGTACGTTGAAGGAGTCTTCCGTCGACGAGTCGAAACCGGATATGGCGCTGCTCAACAGGAAGAGCAAACAGCTGTTCCTGACATATCCCGACATATTCCCGTATGCCGGCACATATAAGGCGCTGGTGAACGCCGTGAAGTTTATGGGTTATGATGACATCACGTTCAAGGAGTGGTTCCGGACTATAGGGTCTGATGGCCCGTCGAAATATGTAACCTATGACATAACGTATGACGGAGGATCCGGAACCGTCCACTCGGCGGGAATCGAGGAACGGGCGGGCATGCGGAAGATGAACTGACTGTCGATGATGTACAGGCTCAACCGCGAGAAGGAGACGATGTCGGAAGACGGGACGCCCGATGTGTTCAATGTGTACGACTATGACGGGGACGAGCTTATGGTGAAGCTGCAGTCATTACGCAAGTGACTGGAAAAGAATATCATAGCACAGAACTGCCGGATAGTAGAGGTCGTCGGCGAGGGTGTGTACTTTGAACGTTACCGATATGACATATATGGGACGGCGACGGAAAGCGAGACATATGACGCGGAGATGCGGCTGAGCCCGTATATCAAAGGCGGCACCGACACGCGCGTGCTGAAGGACGGGACGGCGCGGATAACGATCGGAGTAAGGGAGATCGACAGCGCGCTGACAGAACATGACATGTCGATGTCGGATCTGTCGGTCAGGAATGTCGGCGGATATGATCCGGAAGGGCTGTATATTGACAAGGAGTCGATGTCCGTCCGGAAAATGTCGGACGGGTATGACGCGGCGAAGGCGGATGATGGCTTGCAGATCCCGCTCGACCGGACGTTCGGCCGTCCCGGCGGGATAAAATCGGTCGGCGTCAGGGCGAGCGTCTCATGCGCGGAGCATGTGTTCGCCCCGCCGTTCACTGATCCGTCGAAAGGACGGATGCTGCTGAGGGACGGCGAGCTGACATTCGTGACGAGCGAGTGGGAAGGCAGGACCGATCCGATGGAGTGTGTATTCGCGGTGACGCCTGACATATACGTTGAATCCGCCGTCATCCGCGACCCGAACAAACCGTGACGCGAATCCGCGCTGTACACGGTGTCGGAGGGAGACGGAAAATTCGTGATCGCGGACCAGTCCGGGAAAACCGTCGCCGAATCGACGGATTATGTAAAAATCAAGGACGGAAAACTCAGATACACGACGGCGAACAGGCACGGACTGCCGATGCTGATGTGCTCCGGCATGGCGCTGACAGCGGACGGGAAAGACACCGGCCTGATGAAAACGGGGTCGGAATACATAATCGACATCCGCGACGGCAGGCTCGCATGAGAGAACACCGTGTCGGATCATCCGGAGTTCGTTTATCTCAACTTCAGTTATGACACGGCCGGCGGCGAACAGGATATAACGGCGAATTTTGTGTTCACCACAGACGGGATGATGACAGATGAGACTGTATACGACGGCGAATTCGTCAAAAGGTATCTCGCCGATCCCGACACGGCGTTCAATTACAGGACCGATTTCTCCGTCGACGTGTACAAGGCCGGTGAATACGACGTTACTATGACGGGGCATGACGGATACGGCGGGACGTTCGCCGCGGCGGTATGTCCGAAACCCGCCGTCATATCGACGGATCCGCCAGAGGATTACGGGCCGGCGCCGAAATGGATCATACAGGGTATAAGTGCGGATCCGGACGCCGGCGTCATCACATATGACGACATAAGCTACGCGGTCGATACGCCGAAACCCGGGCAGACATTGCTGCTGATGAACCTCGGCGACAGGTTCCGGCTGTCGGGCGCAGGCGGGTCATACACGGCTGAGCGGTGGGGATCCGCCGAATCGCAGGTGTTCGACATGAAAACGAAACGGGCGTATGACAACGCGGCGACAAGGAAATGATGCGCCGTTCGGGTTTCCGTCGTGTCACAGACGGACGGACGGCTAATATATGATCTGGACGGGTCGCTGTATGTCAATAACGGAAAGTATGATGTGAAGGTTGACGGCGTCGACGCCGGATTCGATAAGGCGGTGGCGGAATCGGCCGGCGTCTGGATAAGGGACAACGCCGTATATACGGGGACGGCGAAAGGATCGAGTAGCGGGATTGTACTTTCCCTTGATAAAATCGGGACGGCGTCATGGACGGACGGCAGCACCCCATATAAAAAAGGTCAGAACATCAGGATAAAGACGGATGACGGGACCGCCGTATACAAGGTGACGGAGAATAAATCCGGAATCTTGACAGCGCGCGGCCGTGTGCCCCTTACCGTAAGTCAGAAAGCGGCGGTGACCTACCAGTCCGTGGTCACGGAGATGATGACGGCCGGCGTCGATGCGGCAGAAGAGACATCTGACGGATACTGTGTCGTATTCACAGACGGATCACCGGCGGTCCCGTTTATCGATGACACATTCTCGATGATTGTTACGGATTAGGATGATTTGGATACGCCGACTTCTCGTCCTACACGTCGAACTCCGACTACTTCTACATCAACCTGTACGGTCCGGGGACGACATCTTCGACGTTAATCTCGGGAAACGTACAGATGAAGTGGACGAAGGTCGCACAGGCTGTACACAAACTGAAGGTCATCCTGGACGGCGCGTCGGGCACGCCGAGCGGCGGCAATCCGTATCTCTACGCAAACTATGATAATAATAGTAAACTGCGATATGGCATATGCGGTAACAACATACAGCAATCCGGAACAACTGTATATTTTTACATAGATAACAGTACAGAACTGGATACATGACAAATATGCTTAAATGATATAAACGCCAAAGCGTCAATGGAAATGGGAATAACTATATCAAATGACGCATCAGTGATATGGGACTCCGAATATATACACACTTCCGGAACGGACTACCAATCTGTCGGCAACATAATACAAGATTTAATAAACACGTATAATGCAGCGAGCACATCAAATCCGAAGACGTTCACGTTGTCGACACAAGATTTTACTTAATATAATGGTATGTAACTGTATATTTACAAAAAAGTCCGGATTACTCCGGACTTTTATAAATAGTTGAATACCGTTACATTAAGTAAAATCTTGTGTTGATAATGTAAATGTCGATTCGCCGCTATTATATGCTGTTATCAGGTTTTGTATTATTGTACCGACTGTCTGATAGTCGGTTCCTCCGGTAGTACTTGCGTAGGATGAATCCCATATTGTAACACCATCTTCTGTTATAGTGAACCCGCATTGCATCGACAGCATATTATCATTATATGTCATCATCTGTTGTCACGCGCTCAGTTCTGTTGAATTATCTACATAAAAATACGCGTTTAATGAATTGTCCAGATTAAGGCTATTGCCGCATACGCCACATGACGTTTCACTGCCGCCAGAATTATCAACGTACTTTAATTCCGGGGTTGCACCTGTTTGAAACCCGGTATAGATTGTCCCGTCCAGGATGACCTTCAGTTTGTGTACAGCCTGTGCGACCTTCGTCCACTTCATCTGTACGTTTCCCGAGATTAACGTCGAAGATGTCGTCCCCGGACCGTACAGGTTGATGTAGAAGTAGTCGGAGTTCGACGTGTAGGACGAGAAGTCGGCGTAAATGTACAGGTATGAACTGCCCGTTCCCGATATTGTCTTCGAACCGGTCGACGCGCCTGACTTCGCGGCGGACGCTGACGTTGTCGACAACCCGTATTTTACCGAGGATGAAATACCGCTTGTTGCAACTTTTCATCCGGATCTGCTCGTATCCGTTATGCGCACCGTATACGCGAAATCGCCGGAAGACGTTTGATTCTGTGCGGAAGCGTTCCAAGAAGGTTTCGAAACCACATTGGACGTCCATGTCATTTTCGCGGTTTGTATCACATTCGTGGATGACGTGCCCGGCCCGTATAATTTAATGTTGAACCAGTCAGAACCAGTTCTCGCGGAAAAGTCCGCGTATAGATAAACATAGTCATTCCCGGTTTTACTTACCGAAAAATCAGACGCGCTGCCTGTCGTCGCTTTCGATTTCGCGTCAGATGAACCTGTAGTGGATAATCCGTATTTGACATTGGAAGATGTGTATTCAAGACCCACTTTTCATCCAGTGTTGCTTGTGTCGGTTACATATAACAAATATGTGAACTCACCGGAAGTGGTCTTGCTTTGTTCGGATGCGTTCCAGTAAGGATAGAGCACGCCAGCGGTTCCGACCTGTCTTACTGTAAATCTCTGATCATACTGATCACTTGCAGTCTTATTGATATATACATAACCCTTTCTGTCTTCCGCCGCTGTGTTTGCTGTTATCGACAATGTCACCGAACTATTACCTACGCCGGATGTCTTGTTCGATGTGATCCATGAGTCACTGGTCGTTATCGTTCATCCTCTATTACATGCATCATCTAATGTAACATAATTACTGATGGCGGAATTATTCTTCAACGACGATCAACTGCTCGATGTAAAATATGGAACGCGCTGTCCGGGCCAGTAAAATATACATGACTGTAGGTACGAACCGGTATTCTTATTACAAAGGGTCAGCGTAAAACTGAAGTCACAGTCTGGATTGGCAGTGTTGCCTGCGCCGATATAAATATTGATTCTCTTGTCGCCTGTCCCGCTTAATATGTTCTGTGTGTCTGGAAGATTTCCACTTGGATCCATGGCGATGTCACCGGTGTCGTCATCACGGACATATATATAACCACCTGCAGGATCTTCATCAATCCAAGAGTTCGGACCGGATGTCGCGGTGAGCATTACAAACCATCCGACGTTGTCAGGATCTGTGATATTCGCATATATGTCGCCGGCGATGTCCATGTCAAAATCCTCATTTGTCGTTCCGAGATCCCATGACGGCATCACGATGTTGGCGTCCTGCGTCCAATACCAGTTCGGCAATTGGCTGTCTGAACTGGCCTTGTATCCGGAAAATATGGAGTTATATGCAACTCCGCCGTACCTTGTGCTCGTGCCGGTCCACGCCGGCGCGGTGACTGTGAGCACGTCGCCGTCATACAGGTATCCGCCGGTCCACGCGGATGTCGATCCGTTCCGCGTCAAGGTCGCCGTGTATACATCACCGTAACTCGAATGTGACGTGTACATGACATAATATACGGAATCATCGCGGTCCGTCACGGTGGATGTAACGCTCCCCGCCGATCCTCCGCCGTATTTCCAGTAATAATATTTCGTCACACTCGCGTTGACATTCAACGTCCGGGTGTCGCCGCCGGCGGATGACATGTTGGTCATGGAACTGTTTATGGCGTTATAACTGTACTTGCGCTCTATCTTGCCGTCGCTGCCTGCCTTTTCCACCTTCTCGTCACCGTTCTGTGTCCATGACGCCGTCGCCGTCTTCGTGCCTGTTCCGGCAGAGTCTGTGACGGTCGCGGTCAGCGACACGGTCCGGGTCGAGGTTGTATTGACGTTCGTCGACGCCATCAGGTAAAGTTTCGATCCGCCCGACGCTGTCGACGATGACGCCGCGCCAGAGCTCGACGTCGCGGTCGTCCACGCTCCGTTCGATCCTGTTATGCTCGCGGTCACGTTAGAATACGATCCCTCCCCGTTCGACGTCCCCGCCACGGTTCAGTAGTATACCGGCTTGCGCCGCGCGGTCAGCGTCACGTACGTTCCCGATATGTATCCGCTCGCGTTGCAGGCTATGTTCGCCGTCGATCCCTTCGAGAGCGACACGTCATAATAATAGTGATGCGTGTACGTCGTGTCACCGGACTGCGTCACCGACTTCGACGCGGTGAGTCCGGACGTCGAGGACGAGCAGTTGCCCGAATCGGACGATGATACCGACACCGTCGCGGTCCTGCTCGACGATGTCCCACCGTTCGACGGCACATATAGGTACGCCTCGGTAGATGGCGTCATCGACGTTATCTTCGTGCCGGACGAGTTCCTGATTTCCGCCCCTGATATGCCGGATACAGATACGGTGAATGACCGCGCACTGTCCGTGTGCGTGGTCGAGCCGTAACTCTCTACCGTCCCGTCAGAGTTTCATTTCGTGCTCACCGTATACGTGCTGTTCAGCGTCAGTCTGGTGCTGCTGTTCGCCGCGCACGCCGCCGTGGTCGACGACGCGGTCAGCGTCGTGGTATGGTTGTTGCACGTGTACGTGCTGTCGGCCGGCTGCGTTCACGATGTTGTTATGCTTGCTTCTTCTCCGCTGCACACATTCGTAAAGGCGACGTTAATATTAACATTTTTCGCCGACTTATTGTAAGCGTTCGATGTGACGCCGTACAGATAGATCTTCGTGCCGCCGGTCACTTTCGTCAGTTTCGTGCCGGACGAGTTCGACGGCGTGCATCGGTCGCCGGACACAGAGAATGATGTCGTCGTGTCGGTTACCGCCGTCCCGTAATATGTGGTTCCGGCGACGTCTCACTGATACTTCGGTGTCCTTTTCACCGTCAGCGTCGCGTATCCGTACGAGCTCGACGCCACTCCGGACGATCCTGTCACTGACGGGTTCCATGACGAGCTCGCCTTCGTCAGTGTCGTCCCGTCGTATTTGTAGCAGACGAACGACGCCGTGTCGCCCGACTGCGTGATCGTGACGGATCCGGTCAGGCCGGCGGAGCTTGACTGACAGTTATCTGACTGCGAATTCGAGAAGCTGACCGTCACGGTCCTGCTCGATGTGGTCCCGCCGTTCGACGGCACGTACAGGTATCCGGCTGTGCCGCCCGTCAGCGACGTTATCTTCGTTCCGGACGAGTTCCTCAGCTCGGCGCCGGTGACGCCTGAGACGGTTACTGAGTATGTCGGCTGTCATGATGATGTCTGACTACGTGAATATGTATTGTCGGAATTTCAATAGTATTTTTTCGTGGCTGAACATCTCGGCGTTATCGTGACGGCGCTGTTCGCCGCGCACGCGGTTGTCGTCGACGAGCTTGATACCGTTGTACTGTAATCATAGCATGAATACTCACTATCCGCCTCCTGGGTCCATGACGTGCTCGTCGCATATGTCGAGCATCCTGTGATGGTCGCGTTAATCTTCACGGTCCTTTCCTGTGTCGTGTGGTTGTTGTCGCCGACCGTCACATAGATGACGTCGCCGTTCTTCGCGGACGATATCGCCGTCCCGGACGAGTTGACGCACGTGCAGTTCGTGCCGGTCAGCGTCACCGTCCCTTCATTGTCAGTCGAGCACGCCGTCGTGATGTTTCCCCCGACTGATCATTTGTAATACCGCATCCTTGTGACGGAAAGCACCGCCTTGTACGTCTCGCTCTTCGACGTCCCGGCACGCGGTATCGCGTTCGTTGACGCCGGCTCCAGCTTAATCTCATACTCGTCGCATCTTCATGTCTTCGAGTCCGCCGCCTGCGTCCATGTCACGGACTTCGACGCCGCCGCGCATGTGTCGGACGGCGCGGTGACGGATATCGAGCATGTCCGTGACGACGCGGAGCATGACGACGTCGATCCCGGGTTGGACGATGCCTTTATGTACGCCTTGCCGCCGTTCGTGATTGTCGTTATCGCCGTGCCGGACGAGTTCGTGAACGAGCAGTTTGATCCGGACAGCGTCAGTGTCCCGTTGTTGTCCGCCGTCCCGGTGTACGTCCCGCCGCCGTTGGCGTACACGTATTTCGGCGTGCGCGTCACCGAAGCGGTCACATAATAGTCTTTGTTCGCGGAGATGCCCGCCGCTGGAATATCGGTTGATAAAGATTTCGTCAGTCCGATGTCATATGTATAGCATGACAGTGACGATGTGTCAGGGTTCTGTGTTCATGACGCGGACGTCGATGTCGACGTGCTGTCAGCCTGACGGAAATACATCGCGACCGTCCTGCTGCTCAGCGTGTTGTAGTTCGTGCCGACGTGTGCGTATACCTTCGTCCCGTTGGAAAGGCTCGATGATGCCGTGTACTGCGTTCCGGATGTCGAGTCTGAACTTCACGCCGTGCAGTTCGTCATGCTGTACACGTTAAACGGCGCGTTCACCGCGGATCCAGTGTAGCCGGACGAGTAGACCGGCTTGCGGGTCGACGTCACGGTGGCGTAAAACGCGTTCGACCCGCCGACCGCTATGTTCGACGATGACGATTTCGCCGCCGATATGGTTCTGCCTGTGTATGACGTCAGCGAATTAGTCGCCGACACGGTCGCGGTCTTGGTCGTGGACGTACTCGACCCGTTTGTGCAGGTCAGCGTGCATGATCATGTGCCGGTATTGCTTGTCATGTTAGGCAGCGACAGCGTACACGTGTTCGACGAGCCGGACGCGGATGTCGTGCCTGACAGCGTATACTTCGAGTTAGCGTCTGACGTCTTCGTCACCGCCGCGGTGTCATACACGGTATGGCTGTTATTCGACGACCCGGATGAATAAAGATCCGACGCCGTGTGATACGCCCGGTACGTGACCGTCGCGGACGTGCCGGACGTGCCGGACATGCCCGGACCGATACCGGATCCTATCGAAATCTCGGCGGTGTAATTTGACGGACTGTAGTTCGAGTTCGTTTTCCTGTTCTCCGCCTGATACGCGGTAAGCGTGTAATAGCAGTTCTTGCCGTTCGCGACTACATAGAATGTGGTTCCGCCGTAATCCCCGCACGCCGTGTCAGACACTGTCGTTCCCTTGGACGCGTATGTGATCACGCCGGCCGAAGACAACGACGGCGATCCGGACGGTCGAGTGACATTATTGGTCGTCGAAGAGCTCCGCCATCCGTCAGGTATCTGGTTGATGTAGACACCGGCGACATACCATGTGACCGGCGCGGACTCAGTCCCCGCCGTTCCGGTAAGGTATCAGTGACCGATTATCGACGCTCCCGGACCGAATTTAATATACGCCGCGTATGTGCGCCATTCGCCGGCTCCGTCAAGATCAGTCGTGTCCATACCATACGACCCGCCTGTTCCCGGGGAATTACCCGCCATATTGAGCCTGTATCCTTTCGGGATCCACGCATTAATCGTTATCTCGATCAGCTTTATTCCGGATGTCGGCATCGCCGACGGCTGGCAGTTCGTATAAAACCCGCCAAGTCCCGGGTTCGTGCCGCTCCCGGTGTTCGTTATCTTCAGCGCGTATCCGGAGTTGTTCGGCAGTCCGGACGGATATCCGGATGACACGCGCGTGACAACTGTCTTGCCAGTTGCGTTGTTGTCATATGTGTATCCGGCAAAGCCGTTGTAGAATTCGGGATCGGTTCCGGCCCCTGTCGCCAATGACGTGATCGCTTGTGTGAGCCGTCAGTCGGACGCGGATTTCATCTCGTCCTCCGTCAGCGTCACTGTCCCCGTGTCTGACGTATATGTTGCCGTCTGATACATGAGATCCCATTTAGGGGTCGCGGACCCGCCCGCCGCCGGGACAATCTTGTCATAACGCAGCCCCTTGAATGACGGCAGTCCGTACGTCACGGTGTTCGCCGCCTGGCTCGCCGTTCCCGCGCATGACGCGGACGCCGATTTGGTCGCGGTTCTGCCGCTTGTCTGGTAATCAGATTTCAGCGTGAACGTCATTACCGCGGTCCTTGTTATGGTCGCGGATCTCGCCGCGCCGGTGACGGTCCCCCTGTCGACGCTCGTGACAGTCAGGCTCGCCGCGTTAGAGGATGTCAGCGTCGCGACGCCTGAATTCGACGTCGACCATGAATAAATCGGACCGGACCACGAGCCGTATGTCGTGACGCCGGATGTCGTTGTTGATCCTGAATCGAATACAAGCGTGCACGTCCCGGCGGACGCGGATGTCACGTTGCTGAACGCCTTCGACTGCTTTCCCGCCGAATATGACACGCTCGACGTTATTGCGCCGGCGTTCGCGGTCACCGACTGCACGGCGACATGGTTCGCCGCCTGGCTCGCCGTCCCGGAGCATGATCCAGCCGCGGATTTCGTGGATACGGACCCGCCGTTATATGACGATTTCAACGAATATGAATATGTCGCGGTCCTTGTTACCGTCGCGGATCTCGCCGACGCCGAATATGTCGTGCCTCTTGACACGCTCTTTACAGAAATCGCGTTCGCGTCGGTAGAGGTCAGCGTCATGACATCTGAATTTGACGTCGTCCATGAGTACGACGGTCCGGATAATGTCCCGTACGTCGAGTAGTTCGCGACGCTCGTCCCCGATGAGAATGTTACAGTGACACCGGATATCGACGCCGCCGTTACGTTCGCGAATGTCTTCGACTCAGCCGCGGCCGAATATGACACGCTCGACGTTATCGCGCCGCCGTCAACAGACCCCATCGTGACCGCCGTTATGACATTCTTCGCCTGCGTCACCGTGACCGTTTTCGACGCCGGACCGGAAAGTGTTCCGGTCGACGGCGTCGCCGGCGAGTACGAGTAAGTTACCGTAAACACGGTCGACCCGTCGTAATAATTGTTCGAGAGTGACGACACAGTCACCTTGCCGGCGGAGTCTATCGACGCGGATCCCCCTGCCGACCCTGACGTCCGTGCCACCGACTTGGAAGGGGTGAATGTGCCGGATGTGTTCGCCTTGCCGGATTTTCACGTGTATACGATTGTACCGGCGCCGCCTGACACCTGACATGCGCCGCCCGACGCGGCCACGCTCGCCGGCGAGGCGGTTAATGTTCCTATTGAGTATGTCGTGGACATGATCCAGTCGCCTTTCTGCACGACGGTCAATGTCGCCTTAACGCCCCGTTTCTTTGTAACCGCGGTGATTACGGCGGTCCGTTGCGAGCCCGTGTTCGACGCGATTGTCACCGTTACGGCCGTCGTCCCTTTCGGTCCGGACGTCACGTCGAGCGAACATCACGACTGGTTGGACGATACCGTCCAGTCCGTGTTCGACGTCACCGTGAACGTGAGTTTGTCCGCCGCCGCGTCCGGCGTGTATGATGTCCGCGATAATGATATCGACGGGTCGACCCCGCCTCCCGATAGCAGCCTGTGCCTGTTGTTCAATGCCATCTCTCGCCTGTTTGTTTTCGTTTTTCAGACGGGTATAACCCGTCTTGATATTTATCGAATCCCGGCCGTAATCCAGATCATATGAAAAATTCACACGGGACAAAATAATTTTTCTGTTTCCGCATATAATTTGTGTAAGCAAATTTCGGTTGGGAATAGATAATATTTTAATATATTAAATTATTAAACTTTAAGAATTTAACTTTCTATATATTATATGTCCAAAAAAGAAAAAGATCAGGTGTTTCCTGATCTTTTTCTTTACTCTATCTGATATATTAGAAAGTCTTAAGCTTTGTCAGTATGCCGTAATTGTCGATGATGCTGAACTCGTACGTCGACCCGGATACAATATCCGGCCTGTCTTCGTTCCACATCGTGACACCGGTAAACGTGACGCTGCCTGATCCGGCCGTGAAACGTCCGCAATATTCGTTCACGATTCCGGATATCGCTGTGCCCTGGTTGAGTGTCACGTTTCCTGTGAACGGGGAGCTCCACACATACATCGTGTTCGGGTTGAGCGTTATCGTGCCGCTCAGCGCCGCGTCGGTCTTTTTTCAGAATTTGGTCGCGAAATTTGACAGTCCTCATCCGGACGGGGCGGCCGCCGGGAGTTGCGCGTCTATCGTCTTCCCGCCGATTGTCGCCAATGTGACGGTCTGTCCCCACTGCAGTGCGGACGAACCGTCGACCGCCGTCCAGTTCGCGTTGACGACACCGAACTTGCCGGTTCCGTCGCCGATGAGCATGTCGCCTTTCTCGAGCGTTTGCGGCGTGCCGGTCGATGATTTCGCCGCGGACAGTGTGAACGCCCCGTTCGCGAAATAAACAGCGCCTTTCGCTGATGATGCCAGTCCTGATTCCGACGTCACAACACTTTCGTATTTTAACGCCTTCGCCAGATCCGCGACCGCTGCGTTCACCACCGACGTCACATAATTGACTACCGCATTGCTGGTCGGAACGTCGTTGTCGCTGGACCACACCGCGGTCGACGCGTCTTTGAACGCGGCGGACTTCAGCGCGCCGGACGCGTGCGGCATGAGCTGTCCTGACGTGTTCGTCACTACAGGAACGTTATCTGCCGTCCCCAACGCTGCCCCGACAACCGGCACGTTCCCCGCGGCGGGTCCGGCTGTTTTTTCACAGGCGGACGCCAGCGTATATGTTCCCGCGACCGGCACTCCTCCACTGAAATACACTGGTTTCGTCGCTGATCCGGCGTTCGTGCCGAGCTTGTTCGCAGTCGTGGCAACTGACGCCGTAGTGGCGGTGGTCGCGTTGCCGTTAAGCGTCACAGTCCCGCTCTCTGATTCAGCCAGGATTCACTTACCGTTTTTGAAATCATACAAACCGGCGTTTTTCGACGATGATCCGACGATAAGGCCCATTTTTTGTGTTGACGACGCGTCAACCACGAATCCTTTATCTTTCGACAAGTCCGTCGATATGTACAGGTTGTCTGTCATTATGTCGCCGTTCTTCGATACCGCGTCAGTCAGTCCGTAACCGGATATTGTGGTAGGGGTTGACCCTGCCGTCACGTGTCCGAGCGCGTTGACGGTCACACTCCGGTATGTCCCAGCCGTCACGCCGGATGTGTTGTGACTCACTGTCGCCTTCGATGTAGTTCCGCCCGACACGGATATTCCGGCGCCGCCCGCGATTTCCGTCACGCCGGACGACGTCACGTAACCCTTCCCTTCGACGAATGACTTCACTGCCGCCGCTGAAGGCACATTGACCGACGCGTCCGCCGTGAAATCTGACGCGCTGTTCGTGAATCCTTTAATTTTTTTGCTTGTGACGGTGTTGTCCGCTATCGTCGTCGCTATCGACGACGTTCCGGATCCGGTTACGTCACCGGTCAGACTTATCACGGAGTTCGTGAGCGTGTCTGTTCACGGCACGCTCACCGCGAGCTTGCCTGACGCGTCGACGCCGACCCCGTACACCTTTTTAGTCGTGTCGATCGTGAGCTTCGTCGTGTTGCCGAGATTCGCCTTCACCGTGACGTTTGCTGATGATCCGTTCGTGACCGTAATGCCATCGCCGTTAGACACTGTGTTCACGATACCTTTATCATTCGCTATCACCTGTGCGGCTGATGCGGCTGCAGCCGCTGCCTTCGCCGCGGTGTTCACCGCGTTCAGGGCACTTATCGTCGGCACTGTGTACTTCGTGTCGTTCTCCGTGGTGACGGATGAGTCGGTCAACTGGACGATTCCTGCCGCTGATGTCGATGCGGTCGGCAGCGACGATTCCGCCGCGGCTGTCACATGACCCAACGTGTCGACCGTCAGTCCGGATATGAATTTGCCGCTTGTGTTGAGATTATATGCGGTATGTGATGGATGTGTGTACACCGTGTTGTCGTTCTGCCACGGCACGCTCACCGCCAGGTATCCGGAAGAGTCGATCCCGACCCCGTACACCTTACCCGTTCCGATCTTGCCGACCGCGTTTTTCGTGTCCGACATTTTCAGCGACAGTTTCACATCCTTTCCTGATGTCGTCGCTGTTATTCCTGCGGACGCGTCATTCGCATCGACTGATTCTATCTTGCCTTTGTTGTTCGCCGTCACCTGTGCGGCTGATGCTGCATCAGCCGCTTTTTTCGCAGCGGTGTTCACCGCGTTCAGAGCGTTTATCGTCGGCACTGTGTACTTCGTGTCGTTCTCCGTGGTGACGGATGAGTCGGTCAACTGGACGATTCCTGCCGTCTTATCTGTGGCGGTCGGTAGAGACGAATTCGTCACAGCTGTCACATGACCGAGACCGTCGACCGTTATACCAGTCAGCCATGTCGACGATTTGTTTATCGCTGTATGGGACGGATGGGTGTATACACTCCAATCCACTTTCACGGCGAGATCACCGTTTTTGTCAACACCAACAGCATAGACGCGGGATGTCGTGCCGCCGACGGAAGCCGATACATCCGTCGCCTTTGCTTTGACGGAGATTGTTCCATACTTCTTTCCTGACGAATCCGTGTTGTTTGTGACGGTTATGCCCGTCCCGACGGACAGGTAATTGATTACGTCTGTACCTATCCTGCCGTCCGTTTTTTTCAACGCGGTTGACAGGTCGGATATGCCGCTTTCTGCCGTACTTATCCTGCTTCCCAATGATGTGCTGACCACGCTCAACGCGTATGGTGTCGCCGCGGCAGAGTCTTTCGCCTTCTCTGTCCCGGCCGTGTCAAACAGCTTCACATGCCCGTATAAATCCGCCGTCGCTCCGCCGTATGTGGTTGACCCCGCCGCGTGCGCCTTCGGCGTCGTCGTGTTGCCGCCGAACATAGTGCCGTTCGCGTATATTTGGCCGGTGTCGGCGATGAACGTCACCGATGTCGCCGGTATGTTTGATTTTTTCGCGTTGAACTTATCCGTCGTCGGGAAATAAAGGAAAACGGTGTTATCGCCTATTTTGTTTGTGACCGCCATTATATCTGCTTGTGTATATTTTTCATGATAACCATGTCTTAATATTTATCGGTTCTTCCGCCGTCCGGGCGGATGACGCGATTAATATATGATTATATAAAAACAAAAAGACGGGTGCCGCCCGTCTTTTTCATATCAGTGATGTTCGGATTACTCCTCGACATACCACGCGAGTGACGTCTCGATCGTCGTCACGCGGCTGGATACCGCGGATACATTCGAATTTGTCGTGGCGAGTGATGCGGATGTCGCGTAATCGCCCGCTTTCTTAAATGCCAGGATGTCTGTTGCATCAAGCCCCTTGACCGTCACGGTGGTAGTGTCGCCGCCAGTGTTGACACTGATCGTTCCGTTCACCCCGGTACCGGTCGTCACACTCCTTACTGCCGCGTTAGCGTTCGACACGGCGGTCGAGAGTGCGGTTGTCGCCTTGACAGTTACCTTCTTGCCGGACGCGCTGGCGTCGATGAGCGTGTCGCCTTCCGCCGTCACGGCCACGCCGGACGCGGCCGAGCTCGCCATCTTTTCCGCGTACTTGCGCACGCCGTACAGGTCGATGCTGCTGTCTGTCGATTTCGAGTCGTCACCGGTGAGCGTTTTCTTCGCCGCCTCGATCTGTCCTTTCACTGAATTTGCGTTGGTCGATCCATCGGTAAGTGTGCTGATACTTTCCGCGTGTGAACTTACTGTTGTCTCGAGCTTTCCGATGCTGCTCTCTGCCGTCGATAATCTGCTCTTGACACTGCTTATGCTGTTATCAATCGCGGAAACCTTCGTGTCGTAATCAGTCGTCTTGACGAAAACGCCATCCTTTACCTTGAATATTGGGTTGTCTCCGGTCTCATCAAGTGTGATTGTCTTCTCATCCGCCTTATATGTATCGATAAACTCTTTTAGCGATATCGTGACTGGATCCGTTTTGCCCGAATCAGTATTCCATGTAAACGTTATTGTTTTCGTGCTCGCATCATATTTAACGTCGCTGAGCATGCCGTCCTTGATGAACGGATCGGCGCTGACAGTACTGATCGCATTGCCGTCCTTGTCTTTGAGTATGATGTTCTTGTTATCATACACGAGCGACACGGCGGCGGAAAGCATACCGTTGGAGTCGAGCGTCAGGATCTTGTCGCCGGTCTTGACGCCTTTCACCGCCTGCTCGCCTTTCACGCGGGCGTCGATCAGGCTCGTGATGTCCGCCGCCTTGCCGCTTATTGTCGCGGTAAGCGTCGACTCTCCGTCTGAATCGGTCGCCGTCACGCTTTCGATGACATTGACCTGCGCGCCGGCGTTGATGCCGTCGAGTTTTGTTTTCTCGGCAGATGTATATATGCTGGTGTCGGTTTTGTTCAGCTTGGTGTCGAGCTTCTCGTATATATCGCCGATGCTACCGTCCACGTTTTTAATGCTCGTGTCAATTGTGGTGAGCTTATCGGAAAGGCCGCTCACCTGACTTTGCCCGATGCTGATCGCCGAGTTGTCGACATACAGGTTCTTGCTCGAGTCGACCTTAAGCGCGTTGCTTGCCTTAATGTTGAGACTGATCGTCGCGTTTGTCTCCGCGGTCACGGTGCCGTCTTCTGCCGTTTTGAGCGTGCCCGACGTCACGGTGAGCGGCGTGCCTTCCGCCGCGGTAAGGACGAGTGTCTGCTGGATCGCGATGATAGAGCTTACCGATTTCTCGAGTTTCGCGATTTTGTTCGCGGCGTCTGTTCCGGTTGATGTTTTGAGATCATTGACCGTGCCTGTCAGCGCAGTGATCGCGTCATTAAGCGCCTTTCCCTGCGCCGCGGTCAACGCGTTCGTCGTCGACGTTCCGGTCAGGGTGTTCACCAGCCCCGGAATCTTGAACTCGGTGTCGCTTGCCTTGAAATAAATCACGCCGTTTCCCTCACCTTCGAGGAACGCTATCGCGCCGGCCGGCATGTTTTCTTTCGCCGCGTCAAGAGTCGCACGTTTTTTATAATATTGGAACAGTGATTTTGTCTTATCGCCTGCCATATCTGGATGTTTTTTTTTTCTGTTTGAAAAAACGGCGGAGCGGATTACCCCGCCGTTATGATATTTATCCGATGTTTCGCGTTATGATGTGAAACACCGTTGTTTCATTTTATTCGCCGGTCACGACGATCCATTCCATCTCTGTTTTCGTCACATAATCGGCCTTGCTCTCGTACGCCATGTCGCCAAGCTTGCCGACCGTGGTCACAAGGGATTTTAGCGCGTCCGTCGACGACAGCGTCACCGTGCCTTTTCCGTCGCTTTCCGCCTTGACGAGCGTCTCGCCGTCTGCCGTCTTGACGCCCTTCACGAACGTCTCGCCGTCTGACAGGTTCGCCTTCAGCGCGTCGAGCGCCGACTTCGTGTCGGTCGCGGTATTCTCCACCGCGGTCAGCCTTTCTGTCACGCCGCCTTCGCCTGTCACCTTTGTGTCGAGCGCCGCGAGCGCGTCGCTGACCGTTTTGAGATCCGCCGCGCCGACGATGTCCTTCGTGACGAGCACGCCGCCCTCTGTGAACTCGAGATGTTTCTCATCTTCCGACAGCCTTATCGAGATCGTCTTGCCGTTGACCGCGACGCCGTTGCCGGCCGTGTACACGTCGATGAGCGACGTCACGTCGAGATAGATCACCTTATTGCTCTCCGCCGCGTTGAATTTGAACTCGACGAACGTGCCCGATGTCTTTTCGTTGACAGGCTTCTCCGCCGTCGCGACCACGAGATTGACATCCTCGAGCATGCCGTCCTTGATGAAGTCGGCCGCGTCAAATTCGCTGATTACAGCGTCTCCGGCGCCGAGAAGTTTCACCTTCTGATCAGCGTATGCGATTTTGATGTTTGACTTGAGACCGTCTGCTGTCTGTGTCAGGACCTTCTCGCCTTCGGCGATGCCGAGTTTGATTGTTGTTGTCTCGTCTTCACCGGTGACCACAGACACGGCGTTACCCGTCTCACCCTTGATCTCCTTCGTCTTAGGCGCGGTGACATAAAGCCCGCCTTCCGCGTCGAGCTTGAGTGCGTTATCCGCGTCCGCCTTGATGTTGACAGACACCGTCCTGCCGTCCGCGCCGATCGTCACGGATTTGTCGCCCGTGATCTTGACCGCGTCTATCTTGCCGGTAAGCTCAGTCTTCGCCGCCTCGATCTTGTTGTCGACCGATCCGGTAACATCCGCCGCGCCGTTGATTGTGCCGATTTTCTCATTGATCGCCGCTATTTCGTCCTTGTTCGTCGACACGTCTTTCTTGACGTCAGACACGGACTGCTGCAGATCCGCGATGTCGCCGGCGACATCACCGGACGCGGAGCTCTGCGCGAGCTTCATCACCGTCCCGACGCCCGACACGATATACGCGCCGGCGTCATACTTAGTCTCGTCGATCGTCTCCGCAGACTTGACGTATATGATCTGACCGACATTGTCCGCCGTCGCGAGACTTATCGCCTCCGTGTAGTTCTCCGCGGTGACGGAGCCGAGCCCTTTGCCGGCGCCGACCTCCTCGAGCGTGCTGTTGGCGAGGATTTTGTAGATTTTGACCTCGTCGTTCTCGACCACTGATATGATCTGTCCGATATACCGTGTCTTACCGATTCCGCGTTCGTCGGATCCGTCGCCTTTTGCGTAAGCGACCGCGTCCGCGTAACTGTTGAACCATCCCGACCGGTCGATCGGGAATTTACCGGTACGCTGGAACGACATCGCCCAGTCAAGCTTGTTACCGTCGATGATTAAATCTGTTGTATAGTTTGCCATGACTTATTCTGTTATGTTAAATTAGGCGATTGTTATTTTATATGTGTTGGCGCCGAGAGCCGCATCCGGACGGTATACATATGCTGTGTATTCCGCCGCAGCGAATCCGTTCGCGCCTTCGACCTGCACGGATCCTTCTGATTTGAAAGAATCTTTAATGTCAGTGCCGAATGCGCCGGTGTCTGCCACTTTCGTAATGGTTTTACCGGTCGGAACAACCACATACACAGCATTCGTCCCCTCCGCGATTGACACGGTGATCTCACCGGTCGTCGGAGCGACATTGTTGCTGAGCGCCCTGACGTTCGCGGAGTTGAGCTCGATCGCCGACGGTTTCGCGCCGAGGAACCAGTGCCGCTCGCCGGTCACAGTTCTATTATCGCTCTTTGTCGCCGCCGATACGGCCTTGTCTGTTATCGCCGCGATGGCGGTCGTCTTGTGCTCCTCGCTGAAATGACCGATATTCGAGCATACGTATTTTGACGGGATTCCGTCACATGAGATTGTGTACGCCTCCGACTTCACGTCGATTTTCACGGTGTTCGCGCCTTCGCCGACAGTCAATCCGGTCTGCGCCGCGATCGACTCGGCCGCCGCCGGAGCAGTAGCGCCGTTGAAACCTGTGTATGTGACAGTGACGTTCGCGGCCGCGGTCACTGCCGGTGTTCCCCATTCTTTCGTGATAGATTTCGCCGTTGACTTGTTCGTTCCGGCCGCGTCGTCCGCGTATCCGTACGTGATGCCCGTTACAGCAGATCCGACCTTCTTCCATGTTGCAGACGGCTTCGCGATCGCCGAAAGGTTGACCTTTGTCCCGACCTCGACTTTCGATCCGGCCTTATCGAGTGCGCCGCCGGATATGGCTGTCGTTATCGACGCCGTTCCTGGTGTGGACGTCGGTACCGGATACTCTTCTTTGCAGAGCAGCTGCGTCAGTATTTCCTGCAGCGATGTTCCCGCCGGGATCTTGCCGTCGGTGAACATCGACGGCTCCGCTATACCGCCGCCGACCAGAATCTCCTCTGTAGTCACCGTCATCGCGGTGTCCATGTCCTTGACTGATATCTCGTTAGCGTCACTGATCGCGATGTGATCACCAGCCGTGTATGTCGTCGCGTTGAAATCCGCGAGTGACACGAATGACGTCTTCTTCTCGCCGGTCGTCTCGCCGTCGATGTTCCATGTGAACTTGAGACCCTTCGCGCCGTCCTGTGTCGTGACCTCAACACTATCAAGCATTCCGTCGACGATGAACGGCGTCGCGTCTATTGAACTGCCGATCACCGCGTCATCCTTGCCGGTCAGGCTTATCGTCTTCTTGTCACCATCATACTTAAGCCCGATTACGGTCTCGAGCCCGTTCGCGCCGGCCTTGAGCACCTTGTCGTCAGAGTTGAGCTTGAACGACACGGTCGTCTTGTTCTCGACCGTGCTCGCGTCGATCAGTCCGGATCCGACGACCTCACCGGTCTTCGGCGTCTCGACATAAAGCTTGCCGCTCTCGTCGATCTTAAGCGCGTTGTCGCCTTCCTTGACACTGCCTTTCGTCAGGATGTCGCCGTCTGTCACCTTCTTGTTGACCGCGTCGACACCGGCCTGCGCCGCGTCTGCCGCCGTCTTGGCCTCTTCCGCCGCAGTCTTTGCCTCTGCCGCGGCGGTCGAAGCCGCCGACGCGTCGGCCTTTGTCGCGAACTTCTCGTCAGCCGCCGCCACGGTGAGCAACTCTCCCTTTTCGAGCAGCGCCTTGATGCTCTCTATCATCGAGAACTCGAACGCGTCAAGTTTTGCCTTGTCGTCTTTCGACATCAGTCCGGCGACGCCGTCCGGCGTGCTCGCGTCCTTGTCCGCCTTGACGTACGGGATATAGATGTAACCTTTGCTGCCGTCCGCCTTGGTGAACTCTATCGCGCCCGCCGCGTTATCCGGCTTGTCCGCGTCCGTGATACCCGCAACGTCTGACATGTACGCGAGGTTCTGGATCCCGGAAACCTGCGACGACACGATTTCCTGCCCGTGCATGAACACGGTCGGACGGTCGTTACATACATAGATTCCCGCGCCGTGTGTCTCGGCGTTGTATCCGGCGTATGCGCCGTAAAAGAACTGAATCATATGTTCCTGTTTTTATTTTTCTGTTTTTCTGTTTCCGGTACGAGCCGGAAATTTCCGCTATATTTATCAAAAAAGACACGCGCGAACACGTGTCTTTACAAATAGATGATATATTCGTTGTTTTGTCTATCCGATATTCTTTCAATTGAGATTTTCCTCTATCAGATTGACTTTATTCTCGACCGCGGTGAGACGCATGCCGAACGTGTCGAAGTCGCCCACTGACGCGGACCACAGGTTTTTCAGGTTCCATTCTTTTTTGCCTTCGGATCCGTCGACATATTTGACCGTCAGCACGCCGTTGTCATAGTCGAGATTAACGTCTTTCACGTAATTTTTAAGCACGGCCCGGATTTCCGCGACGCTGTCGTCCAGCGTCTGTATCTTACCCGGCACGCCGGCGAGCTCTGCCTTCAGCGTCTTGCTGATATTTCCATATGATCCGCCGTTCATCCAGATTTCCTTCGTGTCCGTCGCGAAATACACCGCGTTGGTGTACTTTTCCCTGTTGACCGGGTTCTTGTAATCCTCCAGCTTGCCCCTGTAAAAATTTAATGTCGCCATATCTTGTAGATCGTTATTCTTGATTTATTCGCCGTCGATCTCGGTGTCCCATCCGCTATCGCCGCTGTCATCCTTCCAGCTCATGCTCGAGTCGATTTTCTTGACGACCTCCGTTATCTTCTCCTCGATTTGCGGGTCGGTTGTCACCGTCTCCGACACGATGCTCGTGATCGTCTCCTTCGTCGTCTCGGACTTGATTTCGGTGTTGACAATCTCTTTTATCTTGTCGTCCGAAGGCGCCGCGGCCGCGGCTTCCTCCTTCGCTATTGTCCGGATGTCGTCTGCCGACGGTATTTCCGGCATGTTCGCGTCATGGACCTCTTTCGCGAGATCCTTTATATGATCGTCGGTCGGCACTTCCGGAATGTCAATCGCGGCGACGGCGGCGGCGATTGCCTTGTCCGATTCGGATTTAGTGACGAAACCTTTATCCGCGATTATCGTCTCGACTTCATTCGCGTCGACAAGGTTTTTAACATCGTCTTTGGTCACGAGACTGTCAAGCTCGGCTTTGGTGGCGAGACCGGCGATTTCGTCTTTCGTCGCGAGACCGTCCAGTTCGTCCGCCTTAACAAAACTTGCAGTTTTCTCGTCGATCTTCTTGTCGACGTCAGACCCCTTCACGAAATCTTTGACATCATCGGCTGACACCAGATTCGCGTTTTGTATCGCGTCGTTGACCGCGTCGTCGAGCTGATCCTTCGTCACGACGTTGTTCCCGACCGTCTGTTTGACGATTTCGGTAATCGTCTCTTGTATGATTTTGTTATTTTGTATCTCAGATATGACAATATCGGATACGGCGCCGGCGGCGATCTGCTCGATTCTTGAATCAATCTCGCGCAACGACGGGATTATCATCGGGTCCTCCCCGTTCACCCCGCCTATCGCGAGAATCATGTCGTAATGATCTATTTCTTTGAGTTCCTTGCCGTCCTCAACAACATGTACTTCATATGGCACGACCGCCGGCTCACCCGGTCTGAGCGGCGGGCGTTTCTTCTTTATGATATCGACCGCGTCGTCGAGATCATTCGCGGTGTTCTTATATGCCATAAATTGGATGGCCGGACGCTCCATCGGACGGCCCGGCTTTTCCGGACACGCGCACATGAAAAAATTATCGGAATAACCCGTATTATTTGCGGATCCGGTTCTCGCCGACATGGCGGACTCCGGCGTGCCGCAGTTTTTGCAAGCCATTATCAACGCGTTTTATGTTTTCTGTATATTTATCATCCGGGACCCGGAATTTGATGAAAAATAAAACAGCGACGGACGGTATATAATATTCAGACGGACGGGTTGTTCGTCACGGTTTATAAGTTTAACTTTCTAAAACAGGTTTACAGATGCCTAAAAACAAACTGACGCTGCACATGGCGGGATCGTCGTCGCAGTTCGTCAATTACCTCAAGGACTTCCAGAAAATTTCAAGAAGTCTTTTGCTCGAGATTGATCCTTTCAACCGGCAGTTCATCGCGAAGACGTTCTCTGAGAACAGGAACGCGATCAAGTTCAGCGCGATATCGTTCGACGACTGCAACATGCAGATTTCCGCGCATGACCAGACGGACGAGCTCAAGGATCTCAAGTACAGGATCAAGCTTGGAATTCTCGTCCAGCTTCCAAAGATTATCAGCATCATCGAGCGTTTCGAGTCCGACGCGAAGGACGAGAACTCGTTTGACATCATTGTCAATTATGATGTGCTCCGCGACGCGTCCGGCGGCGTGTCAGATTTCATCGCGGAGAATATTCAGTTTAACTCGTCGTTTCTCACTATGAAGATGGATGGTTTCAGACCGGCGGAGTTCCGGTATCTTCCGGATGACCAGTTCAACAACAGTATATTCAAGCTGACGGATTCGGTCGATTTCCTTATGCCGTCCGCTGTCATCGCGTCCGTTATCAAGACGTCCGACATCGTCAAGATTGATCCGAACAAGGACACGCTCGTGTTCTATGTCGACGGCAAGGACGTTTACGTCAAAGACTACACCGGCAAGGATAAGTCTGGCAAGGACAACCAGTCGAATTTCGTCTATAAGATAGGCGAGCTTGACTCCGAACCCGGATATCCGGTGCGCGTCATGATCTTCAGGAACATGTTCATCCAGTTCCTCGATAAGTCGTCCGACGATTATACTGTGTTCTTCGGTAAGTCGGTCAACGGCGCGGTCGACAGGTTGTGCATGCAGACAGTGTCAGACAAGGGCGCTGTGTCAAAGGTCGTCATTTCTGTTGTCAACGAGGATTAATCTCCAAATTGCTTTGAAACATGAGTAACATTAAAAATATCAAGAGCGACGGCCAGCTCGAATGGTCGAGAAAGGCTGCGGCTGAGTTTGACTGGAGCCTGTATGAAGACGGGTGGGACGGAAGTGGATTGCGCGTCAATAAGAAGGTGAAGACCAAATCGAAGAAGGATTTGGTGTTCTGCCATGAGAAATACGCACAGAAGCTTTACGATCTGTACGAGAATAACGGCATGCCTGCAGAGGGCGGCGGCAAGGATCTCGGTGTCAACACTGTCGTCATGGCGAAGACGATGACCAGGATTTCTGACCATGAAATCAGTCTCGACACCGACGCGGGACTTACTGTCATTGTTGACATGAATAAGGAGAAACAGTTCATCGACGCTTGTAACGGCGCGTCTGTCCGGGAGTTCATGGATGAGATCGCGAAGCCTGATTCCAAGTTCCGCGACGCGTTGCTTAACCAGGGCGTTTACGCGAAGCAGATTAAAGGCGGCAGGACCTCTATTTGGGAAGGTCACATCGCGAAGATCCAGTCAGAGTTCGCCGAACAGCTCAAGAATCCGACTTTCGCGTACAAGGCGAAGGTGCTTGACGCGAACAACGGCGGCTATATCGTCGATGTGCAGGGTATCAGGTGTTTCATGCCGGGATCGCTCGCCGCGGCCGGTGTTATCACGGATTTCTCTGAGCTCATCGGCAAGGAGGTGCCGGTCATGGTTATCAACTATGTCAAGAACCTTGGCTTCATTGTGTCGTATAAGAAGTATCTTAGTACGATTCTGCCGCATAAGATTGAGACGGAGCTTGTTATCGGTCAGCAGATTACCGGACGTGTCACCGGCTGCAGCAAGTTCGGTGTATTCGTCCAGTTCCCTGACACCAATGGTGAGTGGGTGTTCTCTGGACTTGTTCATACGTCAACGATGAGCAAGGATTTCCGCCGTGATTTCGACGCGCACCGCATCGATACCGGTGACGGGGTCGATCTGTACATCAGCAATATCGTGTTCGAGCCGAAACGGCAGAGGATTATCCTTACCGATATCAATCCGCTCGACAAGCTCAAAGCGGCATTTGACTCATCCGTGTCTGAAAAAAGACATAAGTAATCTGTCTTCTGACTTATATAATCTGTATTATGAAGATTATAATTTTGGAAGGTGTTGATAATCTTGGCAAGAGCACGGTGGCTCGTGCTCTTGCCGATTTTTACACGAAAGAAGGTTACGGCGTCGTGTCGATCCACTGTGTCGCCCGGACGGATTTCAACTGTCTAGCCCGCGAGATTTGCGAGATGGAATATGAAGAGTACAGGTCGAACAGGGACGGTGAGTTCAGGAATGAGACGCTGTTGATACTGGATCGGTCATGGAAGGACGAATATGTTTATGGTCCGATTTACAGGGGCAAGACAAAAGGTGAGATGATTAAACGCATACATGACATAGTCGTTCCGATCCGGAAGAAACTGGTCGATTGGCGCGCTAACATGTATGAGGTCCTGCTTGAGGCGGATCCTGATTTTGCGATTGGCAATGACGATGACAAGTCTTATTATTCCGGGATGGAGTATGACGACAAGGTCAACCGTGTAGAGTATGAGATGTCGATGTTCCGTGAGGCGATGTCGGTCAATGAGTTCTTTCTTGACGGTGATCATAAGATAAATGTCAAGGTCGATCATGACGGTAAATTCCGTCCATTGTCCGATATTACCGGCCAAATTACTGGCCGAATTAAATTCAAAAAGTTACAGGATGATACAGTATCTTGATCTGCTTAGGGATGTGTTGAAGAACGGCGTTAAGAAAGAAGACAGGACTGGCACCGGCACGTTGAGTGTGTTCGGCAGGATGGTCAGGTTTGATTTGAATGCCGGTTTCCCGTTGGTCACAACGAAGAAAATTCATATGAAATCGGTAATACACGAGCTTCTGTGGATGATTTCTGGAAACACTAATATAAAATATCTGCAAGACAACGGCGTGCGAATATGGAACGAGTGGGCGGATGGAAATGGTGATCTCGGCCCTGTTTATGGAGCGCAGTGGAGAAATTTCGCCGGTACTGGTGTCGACCAACTTGCTGACGCGGTAAAGACGCTGAAAGAAAATCCGTCCAGCCGCCGGATCATCGTGTCGGCATGGAATCCAGCTGTGCTTCCGGATGAGTCGTCTAAAGATTTCGCCGCGAACGTCGCCGCCGGTAATGCTTCACTTCCGCCGTGTCATTGTTTTTACCAGTTTTATGTGTCAGATAACAGGCTGTCATGCATGGTATATCAACGTTCCGCGGATATGTTTCTCGGTGTGCCGTTCGACATCGCGTCATACTCACTGTTGACGATGATGATGGCGCAGGTCACCGGCCATGAGTTGGGTGAGCTCGTCTATGTGTTCGGCGACACGCACATTTACTTAAATCATATCGATCAGGTAAAAGAACAGTTGACGCGTGAGCCGCGTTCACTTCCTGTCATGAATATCAATCCGGACGTCAAGGATTTGTTCTCGTTCGGTTATGACGACTTCAAATTGGAAGGATATGATCCGTGGCCGGCGATAAAGGCGAAGGTTTCTGTGTAATGATCGGTATGATAGCTTGCGTGGCGTCCAACGGCGTCATAGGAAAGGACGGCAAGATGCCGTGGGGTAACGGATTCAAGGACGATCTCGCTTTCTTTAAGAAATATACGATGGGGAAGACCATAGTTATGGGCAGGAAAACGTATAAGTCATTACCCGGCGGCAAACCGCTTTCTGGAAGGATTAATATCGTCGTGTCGAGACATTCGACGTTGTCCGATTATCCGCCCGGTGTCATGTTGTACGACAGTCCCGAATCTGTTGTCGATTATGCTGAGAACGGCGGGCAGTGGATAGCGGTGATAGGCGGCGGCGAGCTGTACAGGAGTTTTCTTGACAAAACCGACGAGCTGATGCTGACTGTCATTCGCAAGAAGTATGACGGCGACACGTATTTTCCGGAATGGGAGAATATTGATAAGATCTTTCCTGTCAGGAAACGGGTCGGCGGCGGCAAGGATGAAAAAATCGGATTATACACAATTTACAAATACACCAGGAAATAATATGGCGGATATGAAAATGAAGGCGCCGGCGGTTGGCGCGATAAACCAGACAGAGGTTTTGCTGAACGCGGAGAACGTCAGGTGTTCGGCATGCGGATGCACGGTATTTACACCGGGCGTCGTGTTTAAGCGGGTCAGCGCGTTGGCCAGCCCGTCCGGCCGGGAGGAAACGGTCCCGATTGATGTGATGCTGTGTCAGAAATGCGGCAAGCCACTCAACCTGTTCAAGTCGGAGGATCATTACAATAGAATCCTTGGCGAGGGCGTCGTGAAACTTTAACAAACAAAACGATTTTTTGTATGGAATCATTCGGTTACTATAAGGTGACGGTGAAAGTCGGTGTCGAGCAGGACAACGGCAAGATAAAGAACCACAAGGAAACTTATCTTGTGATGAACGCCGGATCGCCGCAGGCCGCGGCGGATCGGGTTCAGGACCTTTTCAAGTCATGCATGGACGAGTGGCGGATTGAGTCGGTCAAGGTCGAGAAGATCGACGATATATTGAACTGCTCCGTTGATTAGACACATGTTGTTACAGCGAAGGCGGGAGGTGAGGCTCCCGCCTTTTTCATTATAAAAAATGACGTTCAGTATTTATATTATATATAAGATTAATTGTGTTCAATGTCAAAAAGAAAAAATAATGACGGCGGATCCGAACGCGCGGAGATGTCGAGCATGATAACGAACGGCGGCAAGATGTCCGCGACGGGTTTTGTCGGTATGATGTGTGCCGGTGTCGCGCTTGTCGTGTTCTTGTGTTTTTCCGCGTATTTTATTATCCATCCAGACAACGCAGTCAATATATTCGAGATGATGGATAAGTCGCTGACCATATTGACCATCGCCGCCGCCTTGCTTGGAGTCCGCAAGATATCCGGCGCGATGTCAAGCACGTTCGGCAAGAAGGTCATCACCGTCGGCGGTGATGATAATGATTCATGCAACAGACGCGACAACCGTGGGAACAGATATAATAACGGATATAATAACGGATATAATGATGGATATTATAACGGTGGGTATGACAACGGTTATAATGACGGTTATAATAATGGAGGTTATAATTCCGGTAATAACGGCGGTTACAATCCACGGTATTCGACAAGGACATCAACCGGATCCGGCATGGACTACACGATGTCGGCGGAGCGGTCAGAATCGGAGTTTGATCAACTTGACGGTTAACAGTCATGCCGTTTGTTTATGATTTCAACAAGGCGTTCACACCGGTCAAGACGGTGGACGTCTGTCCGGATGGGTGGAAACCGGTCACAGTGGAATATGTCACCGGTCAGCCGAATATGTATGACACGATGCAGAGTGTGTGCTGGCGGGTCAAGGGGACGACACACACATTCACAATATATGAGCGGCGGCTCAATCAAATTTCACACGGCGATTATGCTGAACATTTTAAGGAGGCTCTTGAGGGGTTCAGAAAAGACTACAATAACTGGCAGTCGGATCCAAAATACGCCGGATGCGGGTGGGTCGACGAATATATCAGACAGTTCGGCGGGTTCATCTTGCCGGACGGGGGTAATGTCGGCGCGGGTCAATAATGTAAAAATAGGATAGTAAAATATATGAAACGTTACTTTCAGTGGATAACGGGAGATGATTTCGGTAAGGTCGAGACGCTTGCCGGCATAAGGTATGAGAAAGGCGAGTATTTTCTTGATTTCGATTCCGGTGATTCGATGAACATGCGTTTTGTCGCGGCGATGACGAATGATCCGAATTCGTTACATAACAGGTTTTTGGTCGAGATTAAGGATCCGTATGATAGGTGGGGCCGGGATGTGAAAAAACCGAGGGTCGAGACCGTCGGCGACGCGGATGGTAATGATATCACGGTAGAAATTCCGCCGATTGACGATATCGTCGGGGCGACAAGGAATGGCGACGGCGATTACACAATAGGACAGTCTTCCGTCGGCAAGGTGACGCTGCTACCGCCGAAATTCAGGGGCCCGTTCCTTCCGCTGCCGGATCCAGCCGATTATTTCGCTGAAGAAAATGAGCGGAAGATAACGGCGATGCGCGAGCGCCGCCGACCGGATGACACGTGTTCCGCCGCGCCGGAGCCGGAAAAAATCGTGGTCCAGAAGAGTGAGTCCGCCGCGGTCATTGAGCCGCCGGCAGAATTAAAGACTATGGATGGCAGCGGGAAATCTACTGTGATAAAGGCGCCGACTGACGTTATATCCGAATCAGATCCGGTCTGGATTCTTGTGAACTCGTCGAAGAAGACGGCGGCGAGCATGGACGTCACGATAGAGATCGGACTGCCGTCGAAAGATCTGTACAAGCTGGTGTCGACACAGTTCGACGGCGGTGCCGATAAATTTGAAAAAATCATACGGAAATATATTGTCGACTCGCTTACGACCGGCCCGGCGGCGGAGCAGATCGTTAAATCCGTGATGGAAGAGTACAAATCTGGAAATGAATAACGGGAGTTCCTGGTAAAGCGTGTTGGGTGATAAATAGTAAAATTTTATCACCCAACTATTTTGTTATTATGAAGTTATACATGACAATAGAGCCGTTGAGTACATTGAAGCACGTGTTCACGAATCTCCGGTCATTCGAGATAATAGATGTGGATTTCATCATCAATGATATCGGGCTTGATGTCACAAAGGAGCGCAATGCGTTTATAGTCAATAATGAGATAGTTGATTTGTTGAAAAATTATTCCCGGAGCAGACGGACGTCCGGTATAATATACGTCAACAGGAATCTTAATTGTGACGTCATAAACAGTATACGCGACACGCTGTCCGGATATGACAAATCACTTGTTGACGAGCTTATCCTTATGGATAACAAGGACGTGCCGCGGATTTCCGGATTGTATCCGTGTGTCGATGAGGTGCTTTACTTCACCGCGTTCAAGAAGGTCCGGATAATAGAATGCAAGCCGCTCCCGAATTTCAACATTTAACATCTAAGGCTGACCCATCAATCCGAAACACTGCTTGCCGGCGAGATTTCATCCCGTCGCGAGTCACAGGAAAAATCCGAGGTTTTTTCATATAGGAAGCCGCTCGTACTTAGGCAGCGGCTCGACAAGCGGAAGTAACGCGAGCGCGATGTTTATCGCTTTCAATATCTTTTCCCGTGTGTCATATACGAATGTAGGCGAATCTCATTTAACTGTCGGTTTCGCGGTGTCGATGTCGCCTAATGCTGATTTTGCAGCAGACATTCCCTTTTTTATAGATGACGCCATCTTTACCGATTTCAGTTTTCCCATCGCGACGACGGGCAGGTCGAGTACAGTGTCTATGGCTTTAATGACTGGTGTCGGTATAACGCGAACGCACGATTGGTTGAGATTCAATATTTTCGTCTTAACAGGGCGCATAGATTTCGGTGTCAGGAAAAAGGCGATCCCTTCCGGATCGATGGTGAATAGTTTCGGTATCGCCTTCAGTAGTGCCGATATGACGCTGAGCACGGCGGCTATTATTTTCAGCACTGCCTGTATCATAATAACAAGCGTTGAGAACATCGCCTGTAGTACCGGTGCGATTTTTCCTTCTGCCGCGAGCATCAACAAGTTTCGCTTTATTTTGACTATCAATAGTTTCGCGTAAAGGCTTGCTTTTTTGATCTTAAGTGATAACAGTTCCATTTTGGTCCTGCATCTTTTCTGCATCGCCGCTATCTTGGACGCTGCTTTTTTCGAGATGCCATTGACGAATTGGTTGAATATTCTGTTCAGATCGATTCTCCGAATAAAATCCGCGTATTTTTCGATTTTCGTAATGAACTTGTTTATCTTGTCGATTCGTTCCTGCATTTTACATAGTCGGGATTCGGTCTCGATATCCGGCGTCTCGACGGTCATGTCGTCATTTATGTATATTCCAGCCTCCACCGATCCGGTATCGGTGTCGGCTATCATCGCATCCAGCGTGAGTTCAAGATTGTCCGATGTTGTCGCCATAGTAAAATACGCATCTTATTTATTGAAATACAGGATCATCCTTATATTTTCGCTCCGGAAAAAGTTGTTCTGTTTATATCGGCATTTTGAAAAAGTTGAGCAATGCCTCAATAATATATTAAGACAAATGATTTTTGACTATGCTTGACAAAGAAACAAGAGAAGTTCTGGACCGGTTGACCGCGCCGGTCATAAAGACGAAACAGAATCCGGTTGACTTTTACAAATGTCGCGATGTGAATGACCCGACACGGGCATGGTCTGCCGCCGGCATTGATTTTTATATGCCGCGTTTTCGCGATGGTAAAAATTGGCCGGATGATGATAAGGAATCATGCCCCGCCATCGCCGATACAGTCTTTTCTAAAGATTTGCGGGCGAGAAGCGGTAGTGGATGGAAGTCACATATCTTTGGTTATGACCATGATTTCGATCTTAACTATATCGCACTGCAGCCCGGCGAACGTGTGGCGATACCGTCCGGTATTAAAGCAAGGTTCAATATAAAAGACATTGCGCTTATCGCGTTCAATAAATCTGGTGTCGCGACGAAAAAAGGACTTATCGTCGGGGCGTGTGTTGTCGATGAAGACTATCTCGGCGAGATTCATATCTCGTTGATGAATACATCAAACACTGATCAGATTCGTCTGTATGAAAATGAGAAGCTTGTACAATTTCTGGCAATTCCGCTTGTTCGGCCGTGTTTCGGTATGCTCACCGAAAATGAGTGGAATGAATATGTCAATGAGTCTGATTCACTCCGCGGCGCGGGATGGCAGGGATCAAGTAACAAATAATCAGGTATTATGAGTTTGGATCTTTATATAATTTCACCTGAGCCAATTAAGAAGAAAACAACAGGCGTATTTTACCGCAAAGACGGTAGGACGCTTGAATGTGAGACGATTGAGCAGGTCAAGACTGCGTTTCCTGATTGTGATCTTTCAGAAATTACAGTTCATGAATATGAGACCGATGAGTACTGGCATGGCAATCTGACACATAACCTTACCCAAATGGCGGCGGAGGTCAAGGCGGACGGATACACATTGTATGATTTGATGTGGCATCCAGATGATCACGGATTCGTTTATGTGACATATGAGTACGTTGAGCTTGTAAACAGGATGGTTGATATACTCGATGATCTTGATCCGGAAGTCATTATAAAAACGACACCAGAAAATGGGTGGGGAACATATGATCTGCTTCTTAGTGTCGCCGGCGATTTCGCCGATCAGCTTATGGATCTTTACAATTCTGTCGAGAATTACGAGGATTACAAGGTTGTCGCCGATACATAGCGGCTACATCAAATTTGTTATAAAAACCCAAAACCGGGCGGTTAATTCCGTCCGGTTTTTTGTTGTAATGGTCGGTTCCGACCCGTTCTTATACGGTTTGTGACCACATGACGCCGAATCCGTCGACAATGCTGTATCTGTATGTTCCTGCCGTGAATTCCGCGGGTTGTCCTGACATTGTCAGTTCGTCCCCGCCATATAAGAATTTGACCGTCGCGGAGGTTTTCAGTCTGAACTGACCTCTGTATTCGGTCGAGCCATTCGCCGGCATGCTGATCCGGATGACAGCGCCGTCTATATTGTCGAACACGTACATCTTGCCGTCCGTGATAGTGACATTCTTCGTCTCGTCTGGAAAATATGTCGTATCGGACAAGTCGATATGCTTTACTGCCGTCTGCCCGCACAGGTTGAGCAGGTTAAGATACATCTCGCACGCCGAATCCTGTGACAACGCGGCGGAGTCGTCTTCCGCCGGCGTCATGTAGTCGCCGACGCATTTGACATGACCGTACTGCTTCGCGGTCCCGGCGCCGTGTGTCGTCAGCGGCGACGCGTGGTTATCTTCCGCGTACTTGACCGCCGACCCGTCCGATATCGCCGACAGCACAGTGTCGACTTTCACGGTCAGCGCGTCATACTTGTCGTTCAGCGATCTGTTGAATTTGATGTTCGACCGCATGAGATCCAGCGCCTTGTTCAAGTTCGCCGTTACGTTCGCGAAATCTGCCGTTATCTCCGACTCGCCAGTCGACCAGTCCGATATCTCCGCCGTCGTGTCATCCGTTATCGAGCTTGTTTTGAGGTTCAGCCTGAAAGAGTATCCGTTACCGAATCCGGCGGCGTTGCTTTTCTTCTTCGTTAGCGACGGAATTGTGAAACTCCCGGACGTCCCGTTCGGCGCGTCAAGAAACAATACGCCGAAAAGATTTGTCGCCAGTATGTTGTTGCTTGCGCTGTCGTATATCGAGTAATACACGAGCACTGTGTTGAACGTGTATTCCGCCACCGGCTTTATGCCGAGCTTGTCGACGCCTATCGCGAGATCATCCATCGACAGCGAATGCGCGTCTGCCGCGTTGGTATATGTCCCGTATATATCGCGCAACCCGTTTATGTCGAGCTCCATCGACATGCAGTCGTCATCACTTACCGTGTACGCCTCCAGTCCGGACTCGTCGTAATATGGAGACGCGTCGCCTGTCTCCTGAGCGAAGGTCGACCCGGTTTTTCAGTTGTCGTCCTCTACCTTCTTGAAATATGCGGTCATGCCGCCGAATGACGACGGCACCTGTACATATATCTCGTTGTATATTGTCCGGTCATCCGTCCTGTAGTTCGCCGCTGCGACTTTGCCGAATCCCCTGACGATTTCCGATCCGGCTTTCTCCTTGTAATATGTCGAGCCGGACGGTGTTGTCACCTTCTCTGATATGTCGATCAGCCCCTCATGTCGCAGCCATTTTCAGAACGCGCGTTCGGATACGGTCAGGTTCGCGGAGTAGTCATAACCAGTCTCGTTCCGTGCTGCCGTCTCGAGATTCATCATATAGTGCTGCAGCTCGTCCTTTATCATGACGCCGGGATTGTCTGACCCGGATCCGCGGTTTTTCCACGCCGTCGTGTTGTCCTTTGTCCCCGGCAGGTCGAGCAGCGCGTAATGTGACACGCCGACTTTGTTTCCCCTTTCGTTTATGTTGAGCCCTACGTCCTCCGTCGCCGACGGCATTGTATAGAATGTGCCGCCTTGCGTTCGCATCGCGTTCAGAACGGGTGTCTTGAATTTCGCCATTGCCTTATGCCTTTTCTATTTTGCCGGACGCCGATATGATTCTGAGATCACATCTGCCGTCTTCGTCTGTCCCGGCGCAGACGAGCGTCAGCTGTGTCACCTCCGCGTCGGATTTCATCACTTTCACGCTGATGCCATCATTAAGCCTAACAACGAAATCGGATTCCGTTTTTGGGTTGAATATCAGGCTGACCGTGTCACCCTTCGACATCCCCCGCGGGCAGGCCGGTAGTTCGTTGTCTATCTTCAGATATCTCGCGCCGCCGACCTCATAATACCTGAACTTCTCGCCCTTCACCGTATCGGCATAATCGGCCTTGCGGCGGAACTTGTCCGGATCATAAGACACTTTCGTCATGTAGTATTTGAGCGGATATGTATATGACACATCGGCGTCGAGCGCGGCGAGGTATCTGTTCGCGTCCGCCGCCGTCAGCGTCGCCGGCGTCGTCGACACCGCGACCACCGTGGATTTCTGCTGCTCCACCGTCACCGGCCTTGCCGTTCTCATCGACTGGCCGGACGTCCCGCCTGTGCCGTCGTTGAATAGATGTGCGAGCGTCAGCGCTTTGTACAGCTCGCCGATGCTCGAGTCCATCGCGGTCATTACGTCCTTCAGAGATCTGCCAGTCCCGTCGTCATATGTTACGTTGCCGATTCCCACCGTTATGTTGTCTGTGTTCTTGATAGTCAGCTGACCATCACAGATTAAATTTTTGAACTTACCGGTGTCACCCTCCACCTTGCCTTCTGTGTGTACTGGCACTTTCACGTATCCGTCCGTCCCGTCCGACCCATATGACAACACCGCGTCGAGCAGCGCCATCAACGCGTCGTTATTGCCATTGCTTATCGACGGGAGCTCGCCGATCAGCGTCGACTGGTGAAGCTGTTTCAATTCCGGTCTTGTAAAATTAGGCATTTGTCATTGACCTGTTTACGTTTGTATATTTATCGGTCCGGAATAAAACCGCCGGCGTCCTAATAAAATATTTGATTTGATAAAATCTTGCGTATGATTATAAACAGAGAGATACTGACGGGTTGCGACCCGGACGGGAACGTGACGAAGACAGAGCTTATCAGCTATGTCGGTGCTGACGGGACCGTCAAGTTCCTTAACTATCCGATACCGAAGGACTGGTGGTTCAATTGGAGCTACTCGAAATACGGCGACAGATCCGCGGATCCGTACTACCGGTCATGGGACGGCAAGCCGGTGACGAAACGGTTCCTCGACGACAACAGAGATATATGCGAGAACAGGGAACATGAGATACTGTGCTCGATGGTGAAGGCTTATCCGCAGATGTCTGTCTTGTACGATATGAACATACCGACCACCGCGTTCATAGATATTGAGGTCGAAGTCGACGGGACCGGTTTCCCTGAGCCGTCGAAAGCTCAGTCACCGGTGACGACGATATCTTACGTTGTCGGCAACGTCGTGACAGTATTCGGCCGCGCCGTCTTGACCGACGACCAGATATCTGGCATCGCGAAGAAGGTGAAGGAACACACGGAGCGTTTCGGTGTCGACTACACATTTATATATAAGTATTACCGGAACGAGTATGACATGCTGGAGGATTTCTTCTTTAATTATGTGAAGAATATTCCGGGGTTGACCGGTTGGAACCTGTTCGGTTTCGACTGGCCGTATCTGTATAACAGGTGCAAGAACATCGGACTGAACATAAAGAATATTTCGCCGACCGGCAAGTGGACGAAGCACAAGGTGCTGAAATCTGAGATAACGGCGGAGATACCGATGCACAAGGTCATATACGACTATCTTGAGATATACAAGAAATGGGACAGGACTGTCGAGGTGAAGGAGAACTCAACGCTTGATTTCGTCGCTTCCGCCGCACTTGGCGTTACAAAAGTGAAGCATAGTCTCGGCTTTCAGGATATGTGGGAGCAGGAACCAGACAACTATGTGTTTTATAATGCGATAGACTCGGTTCTTGTTGCGGAGCTCGATAAGAAGATCAAGACGTCGAAAACTATGTACGCGCTCGCAAATCTGACGCATGTCGATCTGCTGAACAATATATCGCCTGTACGTACAATCGAGATTGTTCAGTGTGAGTATGCTTGGATGGACGGCAAGGTTTTTCCCAACGTCAAGAACAACGCGGTGAAACAGGATTATGAAGGCGCGTATGTGTATCCGACGATACCGGGTATTTACAGGAACATCCTTGCCCTTGATTTTAACTCTCTGTATCCGACTACTCAAAGACAGTTCAACATTTCCCCTGATACGTTCATCAAGAAAGACAAGTCGTACACGCCGGAAGCGGACGAGATCAAGACTGTTTCCGGCGCCGTGTATAAGCGGAACGAGAAGGGACTGCTGCCTAAGATACTGACCGACTTTTACGCGAAAAGAAAGGGGTTCAAGAAAGTCATGATGGCGGCGGACGACGAGATCAATTATCTCGAGAACGTTTATGAGCGGCGCACAAGCAAAGCGATGTCATAATGACTGATCCGGGAACAGACGAAAAGATTATCGGTTACATCACCGGTAAGGACGGCGGTATTGTTCGGCAGCGCTGCTCAAAAACAGCGCTGTTGAATCATGGTTATTTTGACTATATCACAGCCCGGTATCCGGATATTGACTGGACCGACGAGAAGTCCGCGCTGAAGGAGTCTCTGTATAGATTGCGAAACGGTATAGAGATATGTCCGGTTTGCCCGGTGTGCGGCAAGCCCGTCAGGTTTGACACCGGCAACAAGATGTATCCGAAATGGTGCTCCCCTAAATGCAGGAACAATGATCTGTCCGTTAAGGAAAAGAATTCCGCCGGCGTTTCTGCCGCGCTCAGGACGGCGTATTCTGAACACGGCGGTGATATAAAAGCGAAACGTGCCGTCACATTGGGCGAAAGATACGGCGCCGTGACGTCATCCCCGTTTTCCGCCGAATCCGTGCGGAAGAAGGCGGAGCGAACGATGATCGAGCGGCACGGCGTCGCGAACGCGTTTCAGATGCCGGATCACCGCGCGTCCGCCGTAAGTTCGGTACGGAAGAATTCGGTGGATATGTGGAAGGACCGTGGGCTCGATATTGAATATACGGATAACGATACCGTCATCATCAAGAACGGATGCCCGGTCCATGGTGATATTGAGCTCGACGTCAAGACGTTCAATAACAGGACAAAACCTGAGCGGATCAATGTGTCGTCGGTTTGCCCTGTGTGTAATCCGCTTGACAGTTATTCCGGTCCGGAAATAGAGATAAAGAACAATCTTGATTTGTTCGGTATCGAATATGTCATGAACGACAGGTCCATAATAAAGCCGTATGAGCTTGATTTTTATATTCCCGACAAGAAAATAGCGGTGGAGTTCAACGGTGTTTATTTTCATAGTGATAGATCCGGCAAGCCGATCGATTACCATAAGATGAAATCTGACATGTGTGCGGCGAAAGGAATAGAGCTCATCCATATATGGGAAAACGAGTGGTCGTCGAAAAAATCATTGATTTTGTCGATGTTGAGATACAAGCTCGGTATACATACCGCCGTCGCGTACGCGCGTAATTGTGTCGTCAGGAATATATCCGCTGCCGAATCGAGACGGTTCTTCGAGTGCAACCATCTGCAGGGTAATGTGGGCGCGTCGTATAGGTACGGCCTTTTTTATGACGGGAATCTCGTCGCCGCGATGACATTCGGCCCGACCCGTCGGATGCTTGGCGCCGACGGGAAGGATTGCGAGCTTTACCGGTTCTGTGTTATGAACGGGGTATCTGTTCCGGGCGGGGCGTCGAAACTGTTCGTTGCCGCTCTGCCGGATTTGCGATCCGCCGGGTTCAGGAAAATCATCACATACGCGAGGAGAGACTGGTCATCGGGTAACTTGTATAAAAAATTAGGCTTTACTTTCATACAATATACAAGTCCCGGTTATTTTTGGGCGGACGGCAGGGGAACGACATTGAGCCGGTATTCGTGCAGGAAGAATCTTCTCGTCAAGGCTGGAGCGGACCCGAACATGACGGAGACGGAGATCATGACCGCCCGCGGGTTTTACAAGTGTCATGATTCCGGCAACATGAAATTTGAATATATTCTGTAATGAAGTTTTTTAATAAGGACATAGATTTGCGCTCGCGTTTTTTCAGTTCGGTATACGCGTGCGGTGACATACACGGGTCGTTTGATACGTTCATATTTGATCTCAAACGGAAGAAAATCAAGAACGCCGTGGTTATAATATGCGGTGATATATCACTTGGCTTTAGCAAACCGGCATATTACGAGCAGGTGTTCAAGTCGATGCAGGCGAAACTATACGATCTGAATGTCACAGTTCTGATGTTCCGTGGCAATCATGACGATCCGGACTGGTTCAAGTTCAACGATTCCGGGTTTGATTATGACTATACGAACATTGTGGTGCTCGATGATTATTCGGTCGTCCGGTTGAAGGACGATCTGTCGGTTCTTGTCATCGGCGGCGCCGTGTCGATCGACCGGAAACTTCGCGAGTTGAACGGGTACAAGTATTGGACAGGTGAGGAGGTTTGTCTGCCGGAGAAGAACATGATAAAGAAATTCTGTTCGCTGCCCGGTCGGCATATCGTGTGTAGTCACACTGCCCCGGATTTTGTGAACGCGACCGCGGGTAATGCTCCGGCGGACGTGCTGGAGAATTTTATTTCATTGGGTGATAAGAATCTGCGTGACGACATAGACAAGGACCGGAAAACGTTGACCGAATGTCGGAAACTTATGGATCCGGCGCCGGAGTTGTGGCTATACGGTCATTTTCACGCGCACGCTGAAGAGACGACTGACGGGATCAAATATGTGATGCTTGATCGTCTCAGGGATAACATATCGCATACCCGTCATGACATGACAATTCCGGATTCGGATTTCTGGCTAAAGCGAGATGACATATGTGATTGGTATAAGGTATTATAAGAGGTATTATAAATTTCAAAAATATGAGAGTCAGGATGAACGGGAACGACAGGTTCGATGAGTATTATTCAGAAGATAATTGGCGCGGGGGACGTCCCGGCCGGGATTTCGGCGGGAACAAGAACATGTATGGGAAATGGGATCACAAGACGCATTATTACGAGTTTTACACTACCGGCGGGAGGGGACTCAAAGAATGTACGTTTGATTTCCTTAAGAAAAATTTCGACGTCAAGGCCGCGCCGAAGTTCGCGGACGGCGAGTTTTATTTCGTCGCGAACAGGGGGAATAGGGAGATGGTCATAATGTCGTTCCCGTCGGCCGGCGTCATATATAACCACATGACGAGCTCGTATACGTACATCACGCCGTATGGCGAGGTCCCGATGGATTCATGCTTCAAGACGGCGGATGACGCGATGAAGTGGATCAAGAAGAATGAGGACGCGTCACGAGGCGAGATCATCGCGATAAAGACAAAGGAGCAGGTCGCGGCGGAGGACGCGGCGAGACATGTCAATTTCGGTCCGGGAGGACCGGGAGGCCAGACTTTCAGTTTTACATTTTAATTAAATCTGTATGGACGAGATATACCAGAAAATAGTTGTGTACGCGAATAATAAGCTGTATAGGGTCGAGCCGATATCCGATCTTAGTAAGAAGCCTCCGCGGGTGACTGTAAGGTCACTCGCGCGGACGTATTATCCAGTACACGGCTGGCTGAAGTGTCTGAACGCGCCGGTCGTGTATATTGGTGATTTGTTTATCGACATAGCAGCTGAGAACGACGCGCAGATGGAGGATCCGGATGTTCAAACCCCGTACGTGTATGACGAATGGCTTTGTAATGATGACAATTACAAAATGCTGGCGGGGAAGATAGGGATGATTTACCAGCCATTGAATGGATCGGGAGGCGAGCTCAAGGAAAACCAGCTTTTGACAAACTTGTACAATATAGATCATTTTGCCGCTGATGATGTAGTTGTGTTTGTCGATCCGGAACAGATGCGGACGAGGAATATATGCGGGAAGGATGAGTATGACATGTTTTACAAACGTGTCGCTTATATATGCGGGTCATTGTCTAAGGTGTATTGGGAGCAGAAGCGGGCAGACAATCCGAAAGTTGTGCCGCCGGATCCGAACGAGACGGAGACGCGGAGTTATCCCGCGGAGGTTGAGTATGTGACGTCGCCGTCGACGTCATATACAATAAAGAATGGTGACGAGATTGTCGATGCTGTGGACGGTTTGTTGTATTCGGATGGTGATAACACCAACATCGCGGTTAAGACGAAAGACGGCGCATATATGGTCAGAACCGTCCCGGGCGCGTTCGTCGTGTATGATGAGAGTTCCGCCAGGATTTCGGTGTTCCCGTCCGATCCGTTGACAGCGAAAGGAAAATCAAGTTAGCCGTCAATAAATGGAATCTAAGATATACAGCGAGACAGAACTTAAGGATTTATTATCCAATAAGTTAGGTGTAGATAAAGAAGAAGCGAGATCATGTGTCACCACAGTCAGCAAGACACTTGATTCTATGGCTTCGCCGTTTGATGCGGAGGCGACGGCACGCAAGTGTTACGAGAAGGCGCAGCGGATGGGTCCGGAATATAAGTATCACGGCATGTCAGTTCAGGATATTCTCGATTGCTGGGACAGGAAAAACAAAGACGCGTGCGAATGTGGTAGGCTGGTCGACGATTTCATCGGTTCGATGCTCGATAAATCGGCGATGACGCCGGATGATTTCACCGGACTGAATGACAGGCTGAACGCGGCGAAGACAGAATGGCGTCGGAAAGTGGAATGCGCGGGGAAGACATTGGATACGCTCGCCGCAGCCGGGTATGAGTTTATGTCAAGGGAGCGTGACCTGTGTGATCCATTGAAGCGGATCCGCGGCAGGTTCGACGCGATTTATTACAAGGACGGCGCGGTGTGGCTGTTCGACTGGAAGTCCAACGATGAAATCACGGTCGAGAACAAGTACGAGAATTTTCACGGGCCGATGATGGGTTTCCCTGAATGTAAGTATTATCGGTATTCGATGCAATTGTATATATATAAGTACATATTGCGGATGTATTACGGTATCGGTAATGACATCAAGACCGCGTTCATTCAGATGACAGAGAACGATCCGGTTATATATAATACGGCGAATCTTCCGTACAGTGACGAATTCGTCAATTCGGTTATAGAGTATGGTGCTATGCGCGCCGCCCGATAAATATTCAAATAGAAATTCAGCGTGATGAGTGTTGTCATGTTAAGGAAACGGTCAGGCGTCAATGAAGAAGAAATGGTTAATGTGCAGGTGTCTGATCCGAACATACAGAAACAGATAGCGCAGCTGAACGACGCGATTGCCAGGGCGGAGAAACAGTACAACGACACGGTTACGCCGCTCAAGCAGAAGATAGCGGCGTTGCAGAAACAGGACGCGGCGAAGCAAGCGCAGTCAAGCGATCAACAGGGTCAAAGTCAACAGAACAATCAGCAGGACACGAACGAGTCATTGAAACGGGTTTACGCCGAATCGATCAGACGCTCGCGGAAACTGTACGAGTCTGTCAAATCGCGACGTGACGACCTGACAGATTTGTTGATCGACATGTTCGCTGATATGGATCTGTCGTATTCTGTGTCTGATAAGGAATGTAAGAATATCGCGAGGAAGATGATCGGCGTGCTTGACGGTTTTGACGTCGAGGACGGTGATGTCTGGCCGGACGTCGAGGACGAGATACGGCTATATTTCAAGAATAATGGAATCAGCCTTTCCGGAAGGGAGAAAGACGACGTCATCGACAGCATACGCGAATGTATAAAGTCGATGCCGGAATACGAGTGGGTGTTCGGTGATAATAATGACGCGCTTGCGGATGACATCGCGACGTTTTCAGACGGTGATGATATGGTCGTATTGTAGTCATGTATCCATACTACCGTAAAAAATCGATAATGACATATGGCGTTTTGGGATAATATATTCAAGGATGACGATTCGGACATAGACGGGTTGCTTCGTGACGATGAAGACGATTTCGATATCGGATCAGATGATGACGATATTGACGACGGCGTTGATGATGAACCGGATGATGACTCCGGTATGGACGACGAATGGGATTATTAATTTCTGACATTTTATGAGTAAGTCATACAAAAAGGCCGTTTTTAAGGACAACGGCATGGGCAAGGATATATTGCGCCGGCAGATCCGGAGCTCTCAGAAGAACTACATAAGATCTAATATTGACAAATTCCTTGATGACGGCGACGCGAACATCCCGGACGGGAAGACGATAATGAATGATTACAACTGGTGCGACTACCGGTTTTATCATGAACACGCGAACAAGAAAAACCGTGACAATGATGAGTGGTATAAGTTATTCAGACGGAAGTAAAGCGGAGATATTGTCACGTGTGTATAAGATAAATGTTGTTGAGCCGGAGTCGCTTGATACAGACAAGCTCATCGAAGACATTCTTCTCACCGACACCGCGCTGTATGACTATATCGAGTTTTCTGGCAGTCCGCGGAATTGCATCTGGGTCGGTCGGATATGTCGGAATATGATAAACGTAATGCGTCCCGAAATCAGGCCGGTGTTCGTGATCCGGTTCCCGTATGTCACGGCGAAGGACAAGGCGGATGTCGCGCGCGTTCCGCGTTATGATCTATGGCCGTGGGATTATATCATCATAGATGACGGGTCTGGGACGGATCAGATACACAAGGTGTCTGTTTACGGCGGCACGTTTGTCGATCATGTCATGACAGAGAAAACAGACAAGATTGAAGTATAATTATTAAATATTTGTATTTCAGTTAGTTAAATATAAATATGAATTTCAGGTGAAAATTTTTCATCTGAAATTTTTTTATTTGAATAATTTGATATATCTTTGTGTTGTTAAAATTAACACAGTAAAGTTTAACATACAAAAACAACAGTTATTATGGAAGCAAGAACATCAAGAATCGAACTCACTAAAGCCGATGTTATCGGCATCACCGCGGCAATCATGACATGCAAGGTCAAGAGAATTGACGTCACGACACCGGTAAAGGCAAGGAAGTTTTTCAACCAGCTATTTACCGCCGCGCCGGCAATCAGTCCGTCTGTTCGCCCTTTGTGGAACAAGGCTGTCGCGAAGCACAGGTTAACGAACGAAACGACCGTCATGAACTTTTTCAAGGCGGCGGAGGTCAGGTCCGCGATACACGCCGACGCCGTCGGCCGTGGTTTAGAGTTCGTCGAGACGAAGGTTGAGAAGAATGAGAGAATCATCAAGAAAATCAAGGATGATCTTAAGGGACTGTACACGTTCGACGAGATAGAGATCACCAACCCGGATAATACGTTTGTCGTCCGCAACGCCGACGGTCTCGGCGATCCGATGTTTGTTGACGGCGGAGAGGAGTTTATTTCCGACCACATGCACGAGCTTAGCATGTTGTACAAGGCGATGACCGGCACGCCGTATTATGATGCTCGTCCGATCAGGTACACGACATGGCTTGCCAATCCGGAAAAACGCGATCGTACAAGAACCGTTGAGATTGATGTAAATGACATCGACATCGATTAAAATTAAATGAAAATACGGGCAAGATTATTGATTGTTTTTACAAATATATAAAATCCAATGAAAAAGTCTGAATTGTGTGATATGCTCACGACCGATATCAAGAAGATCGGTGAGATGCATGAAAGATGGATGAACGTTCTGTATGAGGGGACGCCGGCGAAGGACCATATTGATGATCTTCCGAAAGCGGAACGGATTGCGATAGACCGCGCCTGCTTCTCGCTCAGTATTTTGTACACTTCATTTGATTATCTCGCGGATGTCATCGAGTTAAAACGTAGAAATTCACTGCAATAGAATTTTAGATATGACAGTATTGGTGTATATAATTGTGTATATGCTGACTGGCGTCATACTTGCGTCGGCGATTTATACGATAGAAAAGAGATCTTAATTTCTGGCACAAAAAAATATTTGCTTTCGTTGATGATGAAAGATACCATCTGCAGAGTGAGGTCAATGATGCGGAGTCCGATGCGGAGTCCGTAAACGTGATATTCACTGTGTTGTCTGCGTTCATATGGCCGCTGCCGATTTTCATCATCATCCTGTATGGATTGCTGATGCTAGTTAGAAAGATAACAGTATGTTGTGTCAACGGCATTATCGACATTTTTATCAAGGCTGACGGCAAAGATAACACGAAAGCAACGGTGAAAAAGAGCGTCGATTGTGAAAAAGAAGAAGACACAAAAGAAGAAGACACATGGTTTTAATGATTAATTCTACCGGGAATGATCAGTAAAGTTTATTATGTCAGGGTCGGCATATATTGTGGTACCGCCATGACATTACGAGACGCGGAAGAGATGGAGAAGCATTTCACCCGCATGACGGACGAGCTTGATCACAGGTTTGATGTCAATACCGGATATGTAGTCGGTAAAAAATCTGAATCGTGAACAGTATAATTTATATGGAGAACAAAAGTAACAATTTAGATAAGATCAGACAAGCGCGCCGCGCGGGTAACGGCGGGACGCAGGAGTATTTTACACCGCGGCCGCTTGTCGACATGATGCTTGACAAGCTTCCCGACGATGTGTTCACTGATTTCGGCAAGACGATATTGGAGCCGTCCGCCGGTAATGGTAATTTTGTTATCGCGATACTCGAACGGAGATTCGAGAATATCAATCATATAACGGAAATTACGATGGCGTTGTCCACCGTTTACGCGGTTGAGTTGATGCCGGATAATGTCAACGAGATGAAAGATCGGATCAAGGACATTGTTTATAAAAAATGTAGGGAACTGTATGCCGCGCTGAACGCGCCGGATGACGTCGCCGTGAAAGAGATTGACGACATGTGGAGCAGCACGTTCAAACCGGTGATTGATCATAACATCGTTTGTCATGATTTCTTCACATGGGATTTTGAGAGGTGGGAACCCCTTTCTGTCGGGGAGAAGGCACCGGCGCTGTTCTAACGTCGGATAAATACAAAGAACAAGATTGATTGGTTAATTTCATCATTTTTTGCTTTCATACAATAATACAAGTTTTTAGGGATTAGAGATGCCGCGAGGCCGTCGCGAGACGGCGCGGACGGAAAGATTCCGGATCCGGTGTGAACCGCATCCGGATATTTTTTATATGAAATGTTTTCATATTTGAAATATTACTGCTATATTTGCTGTAACAAAAATACGTGCGATATGAAAATAATGAAATCATTTGATCTTGTAAATAACATTGTGACTGACATTGTTCCGTCTGATTGGGGTGAATACCGGCATGATCCGATGTGGATATACGTCTTGACGACAAATGAGCTTGAACGCGAGGGGATCGTCAAGATCGGGGAGTCTCATAACCCAGAAAGCCGTGTCGTTCAGCTGTGCAATGCGAATGCCGGCAAGCCCGCGCTGCTGCCAGACGAACGGTGGTTTACAAAATATAAAGTGCTGGTGCCGGAGTCATACACAGGGTACGTGAATGATAAAGGCAAGTACAAGACACGTATATCTGGGTTTGATCATGAAGTTCATTCGTATCTTGTCAAAAGGCATGGAATAATACGTGTAGAGAATCATCCGAAATATCCGGATAACACCGAACTTTTCCGGATAAGTCCGGAGACGGCGCATGACATGATCTGTGAATATTTCGGCGCGGAACCGGATAACCGCCGTGTTCGCAGGCCGAACGATGTCAAGATTGTTTACACACCGGCCGATTGCGTGAAGACGATGTTTGACCGGTATATGTTCAAGATGCGGCCGGGATGTGTGTCGCCTGATCATAAGATGGCCGATAATTTTGATTTGTCGCAAAGGAGCAGAAAGGAACCGTTTACCATCTGCACGATGATAGCGAAAAACGCGGTGTTCATCAACGCGGCCATCGACAGGTTTGTCAAATGCACAAAAGGAATGGGAAAGGCAGAGATAATAAAGCGGTGCCTGGCTGATAACATATACGCGTATTGTTATACAGAGAATTGTAAGAACGCGGTAAAAGAGCAGATCCGCAATCATATAATATATGAGCTTAATATAAAGATGGACGGCAGGATTATCGATGAGCTTGTCGACAACGGAAACATACGCGCGATTTATTCAATGGAAGACAGCAGAAAAGAAATGGAAAGCAAAATCGCCGATTGCATCGGCGGCAGACGATTCGACGCGGTGGTGATGAATCCGCCGTATGACAGCGGGCTTCATTTGAAGTTTTTGAGAAAGGCGCTGGAGATATCGGATCAGTATGTGTTGACTATACAGCCGGCGGCATGGCTTGTCGGGTGTCAGACATCGAATGATGATACGAAGGCGATCGTGAAAGCAGCCGACATGTATCATACCGTTGTCGACAGCGTCCACGGGACGACGATGTTCAACAACGACGCGATGATCGCCGGCGAGATCACTATCGATTTCTTTGACAAGAAAGATCCGGACAGATGCCTGATGTTCAACGGGAACAGGTATGACCGGTGCGCCGATGTTGATTTGTATAAACATTCGGACAAGTATGTGAATTTCATAAAGTTTATAGATGAACTTGTACAAAAGAACGGTAGTGTAGAAAGTCATATATTGCGTAGTCCGAACGCGAAGTCAAAGATTTTCAGTAAGAACTGTATTGATTATGATAATACCGACTCACCTGTTATACGAATGACTGGCTTCGCTGGTGATAAAAAAATAAGGTCTAAATCGAACGGTGATTTTTGGACACTTGGTTTGGGAAAAGGTGACGGTAAGAGCGCAAAATCTGTTATATGTCGGAATATATCGGAGTTTAATAAAACGGATAAAAATGAAGACCGACTTGATGTTTATATTCGTTTTTATGACAAATTAAATCGGGATAATTGCTATAATTATTTCAAGACGGACTTCGCCAGAATATGTGTCAAGCGCAAAAAACATAATGAACATTTGGATGCCGGTCCATTGCGTTATGTTCCGTTCTTTGACTTCTCCGATAAAAGGTTTTCCGGTTCCCCGACTGATATAGATAACGTGATATTCAGTATGTACACAGATTGGTGTGTCCAGCATCTGATCGAGCCGGATACAGATATCGTTCGTTATTATATCGAAGACGAGCTTCCAGATTTCTATAAAATCAGAAAATAACGTTTTTTTTGATTTCTTGTGAATAAATAAAAAAATGAATGACCATTCATATATAATATATGTAGGTTGTTTTATTGGAATATGAGAAAATTTGAGAACATATTTAATTCATGGCCGCTGAATAAACGGTTTGAATCATTGTATCTCGGTGTTTCCATTAAACGATATAATATGGATGACATAGAAGAATAAGGCTATTCTCATAATTGTATAATTTTTTGAGTTTCCGAATTCTTCGATAAGTTGAATCCGGAAATTTTTTATAAGCGTCCGTCGCCCAATCGGATAGAGCGCCGCACTACGGATGCGGAGGTTCGGGGTTCGAATCCTCGCGGACGCGCGAATATGGCCCGGTGATGAAATGGAAGCCATAACTGATTTAAGTCCAGTCGGGCCGCAGGCCCATGCGGGTTCGAATCCCGCCCGGGCTACGAGAAAATAATGTATGGGGAGGCTGCTCAGACGGCGGATGGGCGCCGGACTGTAAATCCGGTACAATGACACGCAGCGGGTTCGAATCCCGCCTTCCCCACCAGATATAATGGAAGGGTCGCATAGTTGGCTTAGTGCGCCGGTCTTGAAAACCGGAGGCCTTGATGGGTCCGCGGGTTCGAATCCCGCCCTTTCCGCGGTACGCCCCTGTCGCTAATGGTGAAGCAGACAGTCTCCAAAACTGTTAATGCCTGTTCGAGTCGGGCCGGGGGTGCGAAATATTGGAAGTTATGGATTTGAGTTTTGATGATTTCAGGGCGGATGTCATGTCCGCGGCGGCGGAGCGTCCGTCATACATAAGGTTCGGACAGGCGGTGTTCAACTACATAGACGAGATGTACGGTGTCGCGAGGGACGTACAGTTCGTCGACGGTATAGATTGCTTTTACAATGATAATGACGCCGACATGTTCATGGTGGCGGCGTGGAGACGGGTTACCGCGACCGGCGGAAAATAAAGTGAAAAAAGTTCGCGAAAAATTTTTTGTTTAGAAAATATTCGTTATCTTTGCATTGTTGATTGTAACGGCATAATAATTTACGGCCTCCGAAAGGGGGTCAATGACAGGGAGCTGGCGCAACGGTCGAGCGCGCGTGCCTGATACGCATGAGGTTCCGGGTTCGAATCCCGGGTTCCCTACCAGAAAATAAAAGGGCCTTTCGTATAACGGTCATTACGGCGGACTGTTAATCCGTTTATCCGGGTTCGAATCCCGGTTGGCCCGCGAAAGGATGCGCTTGTAGCTCAGTTGGTAGAGCACGTGACTTTTAATCACGGGGTCGCAGGGTTCGAGTCCCGCCGGGCGTACGATGATCTTTGACACAACAGCGGCCGGGTCGGGAAGAGCAAGGCACAGCCAAAAACTAAGTATGATGACGGGCGGCAGCATGCGGCCGTGGCCGCAATTAGAAAAGTTTGAGGTGATGCACGTAGGACCACGCTTCCGATCATGACGGATGCAGTTCTAACGTATGGTAATGACGGCCGCTGTTCGCACAATGATGCCTGGGTGACGGAACTGGTATACGTACGCCGCTCAAACCGGCGGTTCTGCAGGTTCGATTCCTGCCCTGGGCACGCATTAGTCAGTTGAAGTCGACGCTAAGAAACTGACAACCTGACGCGGCAAGTCGGCGTCGTCGGTCAGGGGGCGATGACACATGAGGACTGCCGTCTTTGACACGGCAGAATGTCATGAGGGGTGACGCCCGGGATTAACAACCATGAAGATCACCCAATATATCCATGTCGTTCAGCGGAAGGACCGGACGCTTCTAACGTCCAGACGGGGGTTCGAATCCTCCCTTGGGTACAGGATATACGTCGCCCCGGTGGTGAAATTGGCAGACACGTCTGACTTAGGATCAGAAGGTTCAGGGTTCGAGTCCCTGCTGGGGCACAAAATATTGATACGCCGCCGTCATCTAACGGTCAGGATTCCGGATTTTCATTCCGGCAACCCGGGTTCGAGTCCCGGCGGCGGTGCGAATGGGGAGGTGGCAGATGAGGTCATTGCGCCGGTCTGAAAAACCGGAGGAGCCGGATCGTTACCGGCCCGCCCCACGATACGTTATTAAGCAGCCGAAATTGCTGTCCCGTAACCACGTAAATCGGGCGCGACGAAAGGGCGGTTGAAACAGCCCGTACGGTTCTATAGGTCAACGGTCAGACTAAGTGCCTCTTAAGCATTGGATCCGGGTTCGAGTCCCGGTGGAACCACAGGGCGGGATACAACTGAATCTGTCATAACAGCAGGGTTGGAATACCCTGTGTATGTGTGAAGGATATGAGTGGTTCCTGCCTGAATGATAAGTCGGTTCGTTTAATCGGAAAAGGACAGCGCGTTGTTTGTTCAGGCTTCCCGATAAAGTCTGCAACCGGTTGGTATCGGGATCAACCGTTTGACGTGAAAATCATGGTTCGAGTCCATGCCCGGCTTCTGCATCTAAAAGTTAATACGTATTGTCAATTGTCATAGGACATGAGCCTGTGACGACCGACGGGGCAGCTTTCGCCGCGATGCCCGGCAACAGAAATTCGCGGCGGGTATATCCCTGTCGAATAGACGGCAAGTTCACCGCCCTCTCACGGCGGAAACCCGGGTTCGAGTCCCGGCGGGGATACATTGAATGTTTATAGATTATGACACCTGTTGTTATATTGATATTATTGCTCGCTGCCTGCTTCGCCACAGCTTTCGTCTCAATCGCAAGGATGATACAGAGACAGTCCGATGCCAATATGTATGTTCATCCGGATATGATCCGCAAGTTGCGACTGTCTTTTGTTTTTATGGTTATATGCGCGGCGGTCGCGGCGACATTGATTTTGTTCTTTGGATCATAAAGTTGCTTATTACTCATTTTTTTCATAATTTATAATTTTTTTATAATCGGATCCGTCGTGAGATGTGTCCGATTATTTTTTGTATAAAAATTCCATATGTCAAACATAATGCTTATATTTGTACTGTTAAAAACGTAATAAGTATGAGAACAAAAATTAACATATTGATTGACAATATCAAAGATAGTTATGCACATATTCCGTATACGATCCGTCATCGACGTGTGTTCAGAATTGTTGAGCGGGAGTTCACCGGCAAGGTGACACACTGGTTCCATGATATGGACAAACTTGCTCTTTACACGTTCGCGCCGTGGCTTGGCACGCAAAGGATAAGCGATATCCATTGCCGCCGCACCGGCCATCATCCGAAATACAAAGATAATACCGGTAAGATCGTATATAAAGAAAATATCACTGATGACAATATCGCGGAGATGTTGATTGACTGGGAATCCGCGCGGTTTACTAAGCCGGATAAGCCGTTGGACATGTACGGCACGCTGATACGGTATTATCCGGAGCTCACTGCCCGGGCGTGTAAAGTCATAAGGGAACGGTTCCGTCCCGAAACACGGGTGCATGATCCCGCCGATATAATACAGGCGATGAGAATCGGGATGTTCTGGTGATAATTTTTTATTTTGAAAATTTTTTATTTACGAAATATTCACTATCTTTGCGATACAAAAAAAATGAAAGTTGTTTTGTTTTATTTGCCATGATTGTATAAACCCGTGTCCCGGCCGGGACGGTACCAGACGCGGGTTCATTAAAAGATTATGAAAAATTTCGGTCCGTCTGATATATAATATATGAATGACGGAAACGCGGTGTTAGTATAACGGTATTATACCGGCTTCCCAAGCCGGGGACGGGGGTTCGACTCCCCTACGCCGCTCAAAGAATGCTCATTGAAATACAGTTAATTGAGGCGTGATGTAATGGTAGCATTACTGATTTTGGTTCAGTCCGTTCGGGTTCGAATCCAGACGTCTCAACCACAGATAAGCGGCCATTGCCAGGCCGCGGGATCCTGAAGGGTATATGTGTGGATCGGGCCGGGCAGGAAGGCAATACCACCGGTTATCGGATCGCTATACAGCTCTGCTTTCGGCGGCGGATGTCCGGATGATAAAAAGCGCCATTCGCGGAATAGCGGTTGCAAAGAAGAGATGACCCCTGCAGGATCAATTTGGAAAGGTGTGATAATTGGTAGTCGGCCGCTCTCGAAAAGCGGTGGTCGGGTAACCGGCTTGCGGGTTCGAGCCCCGCCCTTTCCGCCAGAATGATGTCCGGCCTTCCTCCGGGAAAACACGGAAATGAGTTACGGTCAAGACTCACGTTAATCAAAATTGTATCGGGACGGTCGCGTCCTGTAGTTGGATGTCATTTGTTTTCATAACTGTGTTTTTGTTGGTTGCGGGTATAGCACAACGGTTAGTGTGTCAGCTTGCCATGCTGGAAATGCCGGTTCGATTCCGGCTACCCGCTCAAAATTTTGAAAAAAGTTTGAAAAAAGTTTGGCAGTTACATATATAATTTATGTTGATTGTCAATAAGATAAATAGCGGGGTAGAGCAGAGGCAGCTCATCAGGCTCATAACCTGAAGGTCAGGGGTTCGAATCCCTTTCCCGCTACGAGACATGCGGATATGGTGTAATGGATAACATTCTTGATTCCGGTTCAAGCGATTTCAGGTTCGAGTCCTGATATCCGTACAAGCAGAAATTTTGTGGGATAGAGCAGAGGTAGCTCATCAGGCTCATAACCTGAAGGTCGGGGGTTCGAATCCCCCTCCCGCTACCAAAACCGTGATGCCTTCGTAGTTTAACGGTAGAACAATGGTCTTTGAGAATGTTGAATACAGTTTGTATATGATGTGTATGAATGCTAGCATTCATCCAGATCTTTATATAGAGTGTATTTGACACAATTGGAGCTTGCAAATCGAAAGGTTTGCAATGGACATGATGATAACGTTGAACCCGTAACAGGTCACGCTGACGGTAACGACGTCGGAACGGTAGATTTGCCGGCCGCGAGAGAGTAGATAATCATGCACCTGTAGCGATTGATTTCGTATGGTGAATACGTACTCCAGACCACAACGATTTTTGTCGGCATGGTAACATGCGTGGTAAGCAAAACCATTAAGTGTGGGTTCGAATCCTACCGAAGGTGCGAATATTAACAGACAGAATTAGATTTATTGATTATGACAGAAACAAAGATGAATACGCTGCTGGCCAGGACAGATCATGCTGCGGCGAGTGTGAACAAGATGTTTGCCGATTACGGCGCTTTCTTCAAGACGAAGCAGGGCGCATTCAGAGGCGAGAAGAAGACTTTCGAGCCAAGGGCCGGATATTTTGAGGATCCGTCTAAAATTGGCAATACTAAGGTTGTCACCACGGTCGGAGAGAAACTCGATTGGTTCAATGATCGTCTTAAGAAATATCTTAAGGACGTGTTCACAGTTGAGGAGACGAATTCCGCTGGCGCGAACAGAGTGGAGCTTGTCGTCAACGGCAGGTCATTCGGAAAGTTTACCGCGCTTGAGCTTATGCGTCTCAAGTCATTGCTGACCAACTCCTCGCTTTCCACCGTATATGAAAACATTCCTGTCCGATCAGATGCGGAGGTGTGGAGTCCTGTGACTGATCCTGAGTACGCCGGACGTGAGGTGTTCCAGACGGAGCTCGTCAAGGGCGTTACCCGTACAACAGAGAATGAGGAGGTGATCCTTAAGGATCCGAATCTCGATCCTGCTCATCTTCCTTCAAACTATTCGGCGAAAGTGACGGTTAAACGCAAGACCGTCGAGACTGGTGATTACACGCAACAGAAGTTTACCGGCGAGTGGACACAGCGTCAGCGCGCCGAACTGCTCAAGCGTAAGTCAGATCTTCTCGCCGCCGTTATTGCCGCGCTTAAGGAGGTCAATGACACCGATGTGCAGCTACCGGAGTTCGACGTTGATTCCATTGTTGACTATATTACCGAAGGGTAATTGACAATAAGAGACAGACGCCTTCTCTGATTGGCGTTCAGTAGCACTGATCAAGGATCTGAGCGTGACGCGAAACACCTGGATTGATTTTTTCTTTGACATAATAATTTTTATATATTGACAAAAGCTTCAGCTTAAGCATCAACGTTAACAAGATCCTGGACGATCAAGTTTTAGTGTTGTGTCAATAGCTTTGGCTTTACAGTCAATGTCTTGATGTCAGCGTTTTGATCTATACACTTCAAGACCGCGGTTTCGCGGGTTCGATTCCCGCATCCCCCTCTACTTTTATTGAATATACGGGGGATTGCTGAAGTGGTTAACAGCGCGGTTTCAGATTTTCACATGAATGAATATCGATAAAGCTTCAGTATAAATACGTTGAACACATCAGACAAAATTTGGGGCGGTTTTTTGAGGATATTTGGATTATCGCCCTGGCCGGATAGCTCAGTTTGGCAGAGCGCAAGCCTTGTAAGCATGAAGTCTATAGTTCGAATCTATATCCGGCCGCGAGAATATAACGGGTTGGCGGAATGGTATACGCGCGCCGCGTGAATTATTTTGCGGTGTATTGTTTCCGGAAAATTCCAGGGTTCCGGATTGATGGTTCGAGTCCATCACCCGTTGCAAGTTTGGTCCCTTAACTCAGTTGGTCAGAGTAACTGACTCATAATCAGTAAGTCGGGGGTTCAAGGCCCTCAGGGACCACAAAAATCGGGATGTAGCGCAGTTGGCAGCGCGCCGCGTTCGGGACGCGGAGGTCGGAGGTTCGAGTCCTCTCATCCCGACCAGTTCGGGCTTTTGGTGATAACGGTCAGCACAGCGGCTTCGCATGCCGCAGGTACGAGTTCGATTCTCGTAAAGTCCACTTTATTTTTACGGATATGTCAAAAAACAGGAAAGATATTTCAGCGGTGGTTTCTATTGGTGATCATATCGAATATGCGAATTCATCCGATGCGGTTGACGCGGTTCTGATGATATTGGAGAAGAATGGAGAGAAGATGACGTAGAAAGAGCTTTCCGACATCATTTTTGCCGCGGTGGAAAATATGCAGAAATCTCCGGTCGATGTTATATATTCGCTTATCCAGAATCTGGTGAATGACAAGGATCTTGTTATGGTGCAGTCTGCAATTACGTCACATGATGTTGTCAATGATTCTGATATGGCATATAAGATTTGGTCTGCTGTCACTAAGATGTTCCAGTCTTGTTTCGCGCCGACCGATCTTCTGAACAAGATGCTTAACCTGGTAAAGGCCATGTATAAAGAACTGTACAGGTCAAGTTGGTAATATCTGTAATTTTGGATTTTACGAACTTTTTATAATGAATTTTTCATAATTGTTTTTTGGTTTCTCCGCGGCAGTGACGTCCCGGAGTTTTTTTATTATAAATAATTATATGAAACGTTTTTATAAAGTACAAGAAGAGTTTGACATGTCGGAGATATCCGACACGGACTGCACTGATACGGATATGTCCGTTTTTTGAAAGTATATTGAATTATTGGATTTTATAACTTAAATACAATGAACCATATTAACGAAGATTTTGATTTGTCTAATATGTCAGATATAGACTATATTGATATATTTGCTGACATTGATCAGGATGCAGAAATTGTTAATAATTTCACCAATGCATTAAGGCGAGATTTGTATCTTACCAATACAGCAATTCCAGATAATTTTGATGTCGGCGGGGTTGATTTAATCAAAATAGATGACGATTGCATCGTTGGGAAGATTTTGACATGGGACGCGGAAAAAGTAATGCATCATTTTGGATTATACAGATTGTTTTGTTCGATTATATTATATCCTGGCAAAGACGGGCAGATAGAGTTCAATAGGCGGATAGGTCTTCCATGACGGATTGTGTCAAAAACCGAAGCATGTAATGTCAGAATCGTTACAAGTAATTTTATGATGACAGACGGCGCGCCATTTTCCGTTGACGGCGAGGTGACAACCGTGGTCAGGTCGTGATGAAATTAAATGATAATATATAGGTGTTGCATTGTATTATTAAAAGATAAGCAAATATATAGAAAGTCAATGAGTAACCAGATTAAAATACAAAAAAATCAATACCTGAACGATTTTTTAGTAACAGAAGATTTTGATTTCAGCGACATGTCAGATGTCGACTACACTGACACTTTCAGTGATATGGATCAAGCAGCGGAGGAAATGTTTGATTTCACGGCATGCCTCCGGAAATCCATTCTTATACGCGCACAGACACAAGAGAAGAAAGGATTTATCCGTGGTTCAGATCCGGCATTTGACTCGCTTTTCGCCACTGCTGTATCTGGTTCTGCTGCAGACGGATGAAATGTAGATATCAAATCCACATCAGAAGCAATTCTTCTTAATATATTTGGTGGAACATCTGTGGATAATAATGGTTTCCATACTATTTGTATTGTGCTAGATTTAGCGTCCGCCACTGCATCGTGAGTGAAAACTGCGCGATGACGTCTATTATCCTCACCAGAATCCAATACACGATATATTTTGTATATCCGCCCTGCCGGACCGGGGACTGGAAAAAGAAACGGATCGATGATTGGATCACCGGAATATGTGTTCGGCGATGTCATTGCTGGTGATCCCGTTATTGAGCCGATGGTCGGGCTTAAACCGATAACATTGCGTACTTTAATCGGCTCGCCTGTGGAAGTGACCGGAGATTTTATCTGTACTATGGATCCCGCTGGTCCGTTTGTCCCGGGTTTTTTGAACGGAGCGCCGGAACGGATCGGTCAAAACTTCGCGGTCCATGTGACTGGAGAAGAACGCATGTCACGTTCCATGACATCATTTTTGTGGGACGGAAAAGGAAATATTATTCCGGCTTTCACTGATGGTATCAGACGGGTGGTGAAAGGTTTTTTTGTATACCCACCGCATCCTGGCGCCCGTTCTGTGGAACGGCGGAAATCTGAATGTGACCTTATTGTGATTGGAACCTCATCATCGCAGCGGAGACTGCCTCCGAGTCTTGTCGGCAAAACGCTTCCGGATATGGAAGTTTCGACCGGTAATGTGGTTGTATACGGTGATCCGGTGGTATGTGTCAAATGATTGGCAAAGGTCAACGGCGTGTACGTTGAATAAAATTAGACAGAAAGAATAACGGTAGTTAAAAAATATTGTTTGACTGAAGAATTTGATCTGACTGGAATGTCCGAAGTCGACTACACCAACACGTTTTCTGATATTGACGAGAAAGAACAAAAGAAATACACAGAGGAGTCCATATTGCGCTCGCATATATTGACATGATACGGCGAGTCGACCATACCGGATTTCATCTGGAATGATGAATGCACACATGTCGATTTGAAATTTCCTTCGCATTGCGATTTCTCGCATGACAATATGAATTTGTATCTTTTTGCTGACGGTGTCGCACTCGCCGAAATTGTCCGAAATAATATCAGTTATACGATTGATCCATTGTACCAGATAATCGTCAAATTGACCGCGGCCGGACATGGAGACGGCGGAAATATGATTTATACAGGGAACATGGACATCGATTTGACTGGATGTCCTGATAAATGTGGAAGGCTTACCATTCAGTTAGATGAGCCGTTTAATACATTTTCTTTCACCGGCTCCCCGCGGGAGGTCGACGGAGATTTTATCGTCCGTGATATGTGGGCGGACGTCAATGACATGACTGGCGGTCCAGACAGGATCACCGGGTCGTTTTATTGGTATGCAAAGGCGAATATTCCAGGCAGGCTGAAGTCATTGTTGGGATGCCCGTTCGAAATTATGGGCAATATGTCGGTTGTGAATTCACCGTGCGCTCGATTTCCGTTGAATGCAGGGCATAAAGTAAAAATCGGTGGATTACTAAATGCCGGCTATCTTTCTCAAGATACGATTCCGGATATGATCAAAAAACGGGGATACACTGTATTGTCAGACGGTGCGGTTTTGGAAATGACCACAGGAGGAAAATCTGCTTGATCACACGTAATTAAAGGTGACGACCGTGAACGAGCCGCGCCGGATTTCAAAGTTGATGGAGATATATATTCCGCCGTATACATCGCATGGAACGATGAGATCGGAGATAAGACTTATATATGGCAGCTGCCGAATTCATAAGTAAAGACCGTTAAAATAACATAATATAAAAAAGTTCCGGAAATATTTTCATGTTTCCGGAACTTTCGCTATATTCGTGCTACAAAAATAACAGGTTATGGAAAAGATAAATGATAACGTGATGAAATCGACATATATCTATATAGCGACGACCGATCAGTTGCGTAAGCAGCGTAAGCAGAACGTGTTTAAGGTCGGATACGCAGATGACGTCGAGCGAAGGATGAAAGAGCTGCGCGGATATGCGAGTTCCAGGAATGACAGGTGGTACGCCATGCATGTGTATGAGGTCGTCAAAAATCCCGGAAAGAATCCGGATCACGAGTTTCATGTATGGTATGAGATAAAGCATGGTGTCAAACTTATGACCGATGACGAGATCCGCGCGGTCATTGGGTTGGGGCAAAACGACAAGATAAGTGAGAAGGAATTATACCGCGGCATATCGACAGACAGTGACGTTTCTGTCACAGAACTTGACAGTAAGGTACGGGAATTCCTCCGCATCGGCAAAACAAGTAAGACCGTCAGGACGAACTGGTGCATCCCGGCGAGCAGGACCCCGCGTGAGATCGCGGACATGATGGTTGATAAACTGACGGCGATCAATCCGAGATTTTTTGATTTCGATTCCAATAAGAATCTGAAAGTTTGCGATTTCGCGTGCAAGGACACATCGTTCGTGAACGCGCTGTTGGACGCGATGTTCACTTATAATAACGGAATGTCAATGTCGAAGTCTAAAGCGAAATCACTTATAGAAGATATCCTGTCTGAACATATTTTCGCGTATTGCCTTGATTCTGAACGTGAAAACATTATGAATGGAGTAAAACGACATATAACGAGTAATCCAGACATATATAAAAAGATGGACGGAAACAAACTGAACGATAAAATATTCCGAAATTTCACAGTAGAATATATGGAAGAATATAACAGAGATACGATGGACAGCAAACTGGATATGTTGAGTGGCGGTGGAAGAAGGTTCGACGCGGTTGTAATGAACCCGCCGTACAGTACGACCGGCGGCGGCAATCTTCACCTTGATTTCACGAAAGCCGCGCTCGAGATAGCGGACAATGTCGTGTCACTGTTTCCGTTCAGCTTTATCAAAAGGACAAGCAAGCAGTATGAGAAATACAATGTCGCATTCGACGACAGATTGTTGTCAGTGGAGGAGATTTCATCGAAAATGTTCTCAGGGACGAACATGCAGAACGTCGGCATATACAATTTCGTGCCGTATAACGACAGTGTGATAACTGTGACCGATTTGACAGGTTCGACGAAAACAGTAAGGTCTTTGTCAGAGTCGGATGTCGTCAAAGAAGAGTCTGAACTTTTCGACGCGATGAAATCGGTCGGTCATATAAATCATGTCGCGCTATTACGTGATGGCCGAAACATAAGGAAAATGAATCCAAATTTATCTGCCGCCGATGCGCAAATAATCAAATGTAATGAATTAGCAGCCAAACAATCCAGTAAATTCGACAATAAAAAGGTTTGTCTTGTCGCTTCCGCAATAAGCGGAACGAATACTAAATTTAACGGCAAAATAATATCACAAAGTTCTGGACAAATTTGTGATACAGTTGAATCGTTGAATGATGCGCTTGTACATATGACCGCGCATAATTATTGCGGGCTATTCGTTAATTCGGTAAAGGCTGCGAAACAGCTCAAACAGTCGTGTCAGGGAAATCTTATTCGTTTTTTGATTTACCGGTCACAAAAAGATAGACGTATAACGGCAAGGACGCTTGATTCGATTCCCAACATCGACTGGTCAGATTCGAAGGCGAAGACAGATCAGGGAATACTTGAACTTTGCGGCATGACACCGGACCGCGCGAGATATTGGGCGGAATACTGCGCCGACAAGATTTATCAGGTTGATCACGGCAAACTGGTGTAATTATGGAATCCATGAAATCATACGGCAATTATTCTCGCGTCTCGAACATTTCGATCCCGCCATATTGCGCGGCCGCGCGGGAATATGACACGGCGATATGCTATCATCTGAGATACATGAACTATATCGCGCATCCGAATTATTTTAACCGCGGAACCGGATCAAAGATATGCCGTGTCTGCCCGCACTGTGTCGGCAGATATTCGGTTTACCCTAAAATTGTGCACGGTTTCTTGTGGAGTATAATGCGCCGGTCGGAATCATATTCTGTTCATGTAGAAGATCAGCTTGCCAATATTGACGATTACGTGTCGTATACCCGTTACGCGTCGTATCTTGCCGGGCTAACGGATGATACATATTATGACTGCAACAGTATCACATATTCATTCCATATTGTCAGACTGTATATAAACAAGTGGCACGCTGGCAGACATGCCGAATATGATGTAAATGACATAAACAGTACAGACTAATGACAGTTAATTTACAAACGCCGATACGTGATTTCACACAAGGTCCGGCGCCGGGACAAAATATGCTTGATTTTAAGCGAGACCTGACACCGGCGCAAAAGTACATGCTTACGAGAATAAATGTCATGTCGGCGGTCAAGATGTATATGATGTATCATCTTGATCTCAAACTACCAGTGAAGAGAATGACGCCTCCTGTCGATATTAATGACACGTTCGATCCATTCCATCCGTTCCATATGATTTCTTTGAAATAATGCGTCAGTGAGCGATATATAATATATGAAACGGTCGTATGGTTGAATGGTAACAATGCCGGCTTGTCACGCCGCGCGGTCCGGGTTCGAATCCCGGTATGACCGCAAATAAAATAATAACATGTCCAGGGATCAGTGGGACGGCAAGCGCGGGTCGGCGTGTCTGTAAGGTGCACACTTAGTAACGGCCTTATGGTGTGTGAAGTCCCGGGTTATAGATGTCCGGAAGATCAGATACCCTATGAAACCGTCCGGACATGTTTTTTGTATATGTCTTTTTCGGTCAATGAATATATCAGGTCCGGCGGACGTTCACTTGACGCGGGGATTCGCGCGGGCAGGCGGTATTCCGTGCTTGAGTCGTTTTACCCGCGGGGAATTGTGCCGGCGGATGTACGGAACAGGTTTGGCGCCGATCCACGGTTCGATTTTATCAATGAGAATCTGAACACGCATGATTATAATATCATGATGAAGGCGGTGGAGCGGTATCTCGGTGATCATCTTGACGGATGAAATCCGCTGTTCGGAAAAGACAGGGAGCTTGACATGATAGAGCTGCGGTTTCCGTCGTTCATCATGTCGGAAATATATGAGGACGACCCCGGGCTTAGGGATATACTTGACTTTTATGGGTATTACGTCACCCATATTGAGGATAATGTCATTCAGGTCGAGCCGAAATATTCCAGGAATATGAGTTCATACATATACGGCGAATGCCGTGGGATTGTGTTCCATATGACAGATGTCAATAATATTCCATCAATAATGCGGAATGGGCTGAGAACGAAAACGGCGAGGTATCGTATTTTTCCGCGGCGTGTGTATGTGTTCGCCGATCCAGATATCATGGATGTTAATGACGATATATTCGCTGAATACGCGCCGGAATTGATGGAGCGTCCAGAGAATTTGTCCGTCCTTAAGCTTGACGTCCGCGGGATGGGTGTCGATTTTTATCAAGATCTCGCGATGGACAGGGACGGTGTGTTCTTCACGTATACGAATTTGCCAGCGGCGTGTATTGTCGGATGCAGTCGCGTGTTGAAATAAAATATATCAGAATCATATATAATTTAATATGGATAATAATCTTAGGAAATTCGGATGGATCGCGTTTGTAATGGTATCAGTCCTGCTGTTGGTGATCACGTCTTCCGGCGTGTGGAACGCGGTTGCGCTTAAGTCAGTTGATCCTTTTTATGGATGGATTGCCGGAGCGAATTTCATTGTTTCTGCATTTTTTATCTGGAGATATTTCAAAGACAAACTGTAGTCAATACAGTAAAAAACAAAATATTGTGTGTTATGAAGAAATTCATTTCATTCATTCTCGCCGCCGCGATGCTGGTTTGCGTCATGTCATGCGGTAATAACAAAAAGGCGGATGTCACGGATCAGGACAATGTGACTGTAATCGCGTCCTCTGCTGATTCGACCGCCACGGCGGATTCGGTAGTAGTTGAATAATTTTTACCGGCATAACGGGTGTTTACCCGTTTTTTTAAGGCTCTGTAGTTAAACGGTATAATCTCTGTTTTGTACTCAGATGTTGTCGGTTCGATTCCGGCCGGAGCCTCTAAATTTATTATTCAGACAGAAATGAAACAACGTATTATCGCGATTCTGCTCGCTTTGTTCCTTGGCACATTGGGCGTGCATGCGTTTTATCTTAACGATAAGAAACATGGTCAGACGCTGCTTATACTGACATTGGTCGGATGGTTCACGTCATTCCTTCTTATCGGGTTCATCCCGCTTGTTGTGACAGCGGTATGGGCATTTGTTGATTTCGTCAAACTGTGTCTTATGTCCGACCGGGAGTTTGAACGCAAGTATACCTGTCCGGAAGAAATTATCGACATATCAGAATAGACATATTAGAATAATTTCTTTCGTCTCGATATATAATATATGAAACGGGTTATAAGACCCGAAATGCCACTTTAGCTCAGTCGGTAGAGCAGCGCATTCGTAACGCGCAGGTCGTCAGTTCGAACCTGATGAGTGGCTCAGAGAGTTGATGGGCGTGTGGGATGAGCGGTTTAGTCCACGGTCTGCAAAACCGTTTGACGCCGGTTCGAATCCGGCCTCGCCCTCGGATTTGGATATTTAATGTGATATATACAATACACATAGATTTAATAGATTTAAGTTTTTGATTACACCTCTTTTTTGGTCCCGGATTTGTTGTGAAATAAGTTCGGGACATTTTATATATAATAATCATGGATAACACACGGTTTGAACATTATTATGAGAAAGTTGACGAGGAACGCGACATGCGACGTATCGGATTCGTTCTCACATTGTATTATGCCAGGCGGTTCGAGATAGTGACGTCGAACATCCGGACCGCGATGAAGGATTTCGACACGGTGTTCCGTCCGTCTGCAGAGCCGACAGTAAAGAAGTATAAGATGCTGTCAACATATTCAACGCGAAACGCGCATAATGTCGATGAGAACGGAAAGTCAATATTGTGTAAAGGCATAAGAAATTCGCTGCTGAAAAATGATTATATAAACGTCATTGATCTTGACCGCCGTATAACCGGAAAAAAATATGCTGTGGAACAGTTTTCTGTCGGTTATATACGTTTATTGTCGTCGATTTCAGAACAGCAAGGATGTATAATGAAGCATTGCAGGATTATCAGGTAATAATTTTTTGAAAATATTTTTCTGTTACGGAAAAAACTCTTATATTCGCATTGTCATTCTTGATGACATATTGTTTAACCTTTTAATTTACAAAGTTATGGCTAAATTGAAGAAGAATCAGTTCCAGAGCGATCTGATGCGTAATTACAAACAGCTGCGTGATTCCAAGGCGCAGGCCGTCGTCACGAACTGTGAGAAGGTCTACCGCCGTAAGATCGAGGATCTCGTCGAGAGGTGCCGTCAGGTCGAGATGGACAGACAGGATATCATCAACGAGCTTGTTCCGTCCGGGTTGGGTCAAACCAATGTCGTGCCATCGGACTTTTCCGCTGAGTCACTCTACCAGAAGGACATTGAGATGGGCAAGGTTGAGCGACGCGCGAAAATCGAGCTCGAGGTCGCATGCGACCGTTATCAGAAGCTGTTCGGCCCGTTGAAGGAAGCTGAGTCGATCAAAGAGATCCTTCCTGATCTCACGGTTTACGAGTTCGAGGAGGAATAATGGGTTGCGGCACATATAGCTCCGCCGCACGGGAGATCCGTGCGGCGGAGAATGGTTATCGCGACAAATCCGCACGTGAGATATTCACGGAGCGGTCATTGAATTCAGAGATGTCGCCGTACGGGCTTGACGTCAGGGAGTCTCGCGATTCAGCGGAACATCCGGATTCGTTCCCGATCATCATCGCGCTTGACGTCACCGGATCGATGGGCTCAATCCCCACGTATCTTGTCAAGAGGGGATTGCCCGCCATCATGGACAAGATCATAAAGTCCGGCATTAAGGATCCACAGGTTCTTTTCCTTGGCATCGGTGATCATGAGTGGGACGATGCGCCGCTGCAGGTCGGACAGTTCGAATCGTCTGACGAACTTCTCGATCACTGGCTCACGAAAGTATACATCGAAGGGGGCGGCGGCGGTAATGACGGTGAGTCATACCTGCTCGCGTGGGATGTCGCTGCGAGGCATACGTCGACCGACGCGTGGGAAAAACGCAAAAAGAAAGGATTGTGCGTCACAATTGGTGACGAGAAGACCCTTGAAACCGTACCGCTTTCCGATATGAAGAGATTATACGGTCCGGATTGCGCCGGTCAGTCCGCGGGTGACGCGAACATGTTGTTTGTGGCGGCGTCTGAAAAATGGGAATGCTTTCATATCAACCTGACATCCACATATTCCGGAAAACGCCCTTCCGTTCAGTCGTTCTGGAAGCAGCTATGCGGTGATCATTGCGTTATCGTTGACGACAAGGAGAAAGTCGCGGATGTGATTGCGGATCTCGCCATAAAGACATACGGTGAAGTCAAGCCTGAAACTGTCGGGCTGGATGACGATGATAATTTCACGATCAAGCCGGCGGGCACAAAGCGGGCCGTTCCGGATGACGACTGGGACGATTAAAAATCAGCAACATCAAAATAATTACATAAAAATATGGGATGTATCAATTACGGGACAGCTCCGATTGAGGTCGAGAAGCAGGAACAGGTGAAGTCTGATACCGAAAACAAAGAGCATCAGAATAACGACGCGGCGGAAGAATCTTAGTTCGGCGCCGGAAGTGAATGATTCAGCGGATCCGTTTTTTACAGGCGGATCCGCGTTTTTTATTATAAAAATTTCCATATGTGAAAATAAAGCGTTATATTTGTGTTGTTAATTGAATTGGATTATGGTAGAGACAACACATGTAAAAACAAATATCGTTATCGGTATGGGATTCGGTGACGAGGGAAAAGGCAGAGTCACCGCATGGCTCGCCGATAAAATGGCGCGGACAACGTCGGCGCCGTACAGAGACAAGGCGGCGTGTGTCGTCAGGTTTTCCGGCGGGCAGCAGGCGGGACATACCGTCGTGTCGAAACTTGACGGGATGATACCGTACACGTTCGAGTCAGACAAGTACAGTCATCAAATCCGTCATGTGTTCTCGACCCTCGGTTCCGGGACGCTTTCGGACTTTAATACGTATGTCTCGAAATACTGCGTGTTCGATCCGCAATGCGCTGTGAACGAGTTCCGTGCCATCGGGAATGAGATTGAGAACGAGCTGGTCGGAGTCCCGGTCAAGGGTTTTGATATGATCATGCCAGATGACGCCGCTCATGACATGTGCGGAAAATATTGGATGTATCTTCCGAAATGCGTCATCGACCCCCGCGTCCCGTTGACCACACCGTATGAGGTGTACGCAAACCAACATTCGGGTGACACCATTTCGGACGGCACGTGCGGGATGGGCGTGTGGGCGACGCGCGTCCGTGAGACGGCGGGTATCTCGATCACCGCCGGCGATATGCGGTATCCCGTCGTCTTACGGACCAAACTGAAATCACTCGCCGGCTGGTACCGCAAATCCGGCGTCTTGCCGGCAGATATCGATCTCGAGCTCGACAGATGGCTTTCCGCCGTCGATTTGATCATCAGGGACAGCAGACATTTTTCAATCGGTCCGCTTCCCGCATGTTCGGACGGATTGATATTCGAAGGGTCACAGGGACTGTTGCTTGACCAGACGCATGGTTTCGCGCCGAACACGACGCCGTCCGATACCGGACTGTCCAACCTCACCGCGTTCGATAACGATCTTGGTTTCGGTAAACGTCCGATTAACATGCTCAACGACATATTCTTACGAAACAACGGCGAAGACATGCGCGACATTGTGTTCTCTTCTGACATATATCTCGTCACCCGCGCGTATCAGACGCGGCACGGCGCCGGTTTCATGACGAACGAGACGCTGCCGCACAATATCGCGGATGATCCGGACGAGACAAATGTGATGAACGAGTGGCAGAAAGATTTCAGAAAATCAATTCTTGACGTCGATCTGCTCAATTACGCGCTCGACCGCCACATGATATGCGAGACGGTGAACGGCACGAAGTCGAGACTTCATCTCGTTGTGACATGTGTCGATCATGTGCGTGACGCGTTGTGCTTCACTGAGAACGGGAAGATGCGGCAGTTTTCTGACACAGACGAGTTCATCGCGGAAATCGGATCGGCGCTGTTTGACCACAGGACGATCACCAGTGAGGTAAAGCTGCATTATAGCGATTCGCCGTCCGGCCAGATAAAGGATGCGATGTCGAAACAGGAATATATGCGCCGTAACTACGTGAGATATGCGAGCACATATGATTCGAATTGCGTCGCGATAGGTTAAACAATCAAAATAAAATCATAGGGTCATGGAGATATTGACAGATTTTGATTATACATTCGAGAGCGGTGACAGACTGTTCTTTACTTCAGACACGCATTTCGGGCATGAACGGATAATACAATACTGCAATCGTCCGTTCAGGGACGCGGTTGAAATGAACGAGGCGCTGATCCGGAACTGGAACGCCGTCGTGCCGTCGGACGGAATTGTGTTTCATCTTGGCGACTTCGCGATGGGGATGGATCAGGACAGAATCGCCGGGATCATATCACGGCTCAACGGGACGGTGTATCTTGTTGCCGGGAATCATGACAGGCATTCACTTTCCCCATCGGTGCAGGACATGTTCAAGGATGTCATATATCAGACATTGATTAAGGTCGGCAGGAAAAAGCTGTTGCTCTCGCATTTTCCGCTGCTGTGCTACACGGGTCAGGACAAGGGAGTCGACGATACAGTCATCCAGCTGTACGGGCATGTTCACTCTGGCCCGTCGTCAGACGGCTCTGATTCTGAACGGGTCAGGATGTGCTGTTTCCCGGGGCAGTATGACGTCGGCGTCGACAATAATAGTTACGCGCCGGTGTCTTACGCGGATGTTATCGGCAAAGTCATCCCGGCGCTGGAGAAACATGACAGACATAAAAGAAAGGATTTATAAATGGAGAATAAGGAAAGAAAAATCATCCGGTACGAAGTGACATGGCCGGCAGGGATGAATCCGTCATACAGGATGACGTTCCCACCGGATCAGTTCAAGGACAGGCTCGCCGCCGGTTTTGTTGTCGATTTTCAGCGGACGCTTAACTCGATGCGGAAAGGCGGGAAGACTGTCACGATCAATCTCAGTGACTGTGATGTTTACCGGGTTGAACGCACAGTGACAGTGACTAAATCAAAGGTCGACATCCCCAATATGGAGGAAAGGTTTATTGACAGGGACATCAGAGACAACGACGACACATTGCTGACAGATTAATTCAATTCAAAATTACAATGGAAGAGATTCATAATGAAATCAAAGACGCGAGACCGGTGAAGCAGGTCATCGTGTTCAGGAAGGATTTGCTCAAGGGGCAGGACGCGATAAGGAAAGGGAAGTTCGCCGGTCAGGTCGCGCACGCGTCGACGGCCGCGCTGCTGTCGTGTTTCCGTAAAAGGGAGGCCGGCGGCATGTGCTGTTATGACGTCGAGTTCAAGAAAGGAACGTATCTTGACACATGGCTGAACGGTATATTCACGAAGGTTGTTGTATCTGTGCCGGACGACGACACGTTGAGGGACCTGTACAATCAGATCCAGATGGACGCACCGGAGATTCCTGTGGCGCTTATAACGGATTGCGGTCGGACGGAGTTTCACGACATGCCGACGAATACCTGTATCGGGATTGGCCCGTATTACGCGGATGAAATCGACAAGTTCACCGCTGGTCTGCCGTTGTTGTAATATAGGATTCGTTTATTTGACCCGTGACGAACGTCTGGACAAAAGATGCAGTATTTATCGGTTTTATATGAATAATCGTCCAGGGGACGATATATAATATATAGAATTGATATTAAGGAAAGTTACCCAAGTCGGTGAAGGGGACGGTTTGCTAAACCGTTAGGTCGCGTCAAGCGGCGCGGGAGTTCGAGCCTCCCACTTTCCGCGCATTATGTTCCTGTGGCGCAATGGAAGCGCATTTCGGTCCTAACGAAAGGGTTGCGTGTTCGAGTCACGCCAGGAATACGGATCATCCCATGTCCTTCTTCGGTGCAAGGACCTTGCCAGCGGGAACGGCCTTGTAAATCGCGGTTAAAGCGTGCGCGTTTTGGATCTCGCTGTATTGAGCTTCGGGTAGGCTAGACCGGATATAATACATAAACCGGCGAATACGCGCGGCGTGACGGCGGGTGGATATAATCACCCGCGTACGTGGAAAGACCGCGATGCAGCGGGATGATTTTTTTGATTATAATTTTAATAGATATGGTTGTATTGAAATCTATTTTGTTTGTGATCGGAGCAATTATTGCTCTGATTGCGATTGCCGGGACAGTGATGATGTTGTTTCACGTGCTATCGATGTGTGCGCATGACAAAGATTGTGATAATCTTGCGGCGGCAAATGATGTCGACATACCAGAATCGGCGGAGGAATACAGGATCGGGACGGAAGAGCCGTATGATGTTATCAATCCGGTGCTGGTAAACAAAACAGTCGGTAATGTCGTTACGAATCCGAATGATGACGGTCAGGATTCCGACGGCAATACGATGACAGTGTCGCCTGATGATAGCACAACAACAGTGGAGCCGGAGCCGCCTGTGAAAAAGAAAACCATGCGGAAGAAAAAGACAAGTGTCAATCCGGTCGAATAGCCGGTTTCACAATGCCATTTTGATCCGGGACCGTGTGTTCCGGATTTTTATTAATATGCGGTCGGATAGATATTTTCATATAATATACAGCAGACTTTTAATTTTATGTTCAGGACAGAGAAAGGCGGCAGGGTAGAGGATCCGGCCGCATATGTCAAGGAATACATCAAATCCCGTCGGGGAACACCGGTACAGGTCATAATAGGCAGTGATTCACAGAATTACGGTCCTGTAACTTCATATGCTACCGTCATTGTGCTGTATGTTCCGGGTCATGGCGGTCATGTGCTGTATGAGCGCGACCGCAAGAAAAGAGAGATTTCCAACGCGGCTCGGCTGCTGAACGAGGTGTCGAGAAGCATCACGACGGCGGATATGCTGAAGGCGGGCGGCGTCGGAAAGGTTGACTACATCGATATCGATATCAATCCGGATGACAGGTACAAGTCGAACGGCGTGTACGCCGCGGCGGTCGGTATGGTCCGCGGCATGGGGTATGAGTGTAGGTGTAAGACGCTGGGCGCCGCGGCGACGTATTGCGCCGACCGGGCAGCGAGACGTTAAAATCGGATGACCGAATGAACAGCAAACTATCTTCTGAATCTTTTGTTGTTTCCGGCCCGTCGTTTCGTTCGGGCGCGCGGCCGTCGTGGTGCCGAGTGAAATACCCGTTTAATTCGGCTCCGTATCTCGACAATCATTTCTTGCGGATCGATACGGACGGATCGTTTCCTGATACAAATTGTCTGAAATGGCCGCAGTCGTTGCGTTTCGCCGCCAGCAGGTTTCATTATAACATGCGGACGGAGCATCATGCGCGGCTGACGGAAGACGTCCGGCTGTATCAGAGCACATGCATGAACTGTGTCTATTATGTCAGTAAATTCAATTATTCGCCGAAAGCGGTGATGCATCGCGCGAATCATCTGCTGAACGAGCTTGAATTTTAGGCATAAATTCATCGGGGCGTAAAAATATTTCAGGAATCGTTTTCACGGTTCCTGATTTTTTGTTATATTCGTGTTATAATTGATGAATCATATGAAAGAAAGACATGACATACTATATACAAAAGAGCGCCAATACCGGTGGTGCAGACGCACGATGTTGGGATGCCGTCATGGTGTCCGTTTCAAGGTCAGTGTATGATGCTAAGAACGATATTCGGTGGTCCACAAAGACATATACCGCTTTTGACCGAAAACGGAGCGGCCGCGGCCGTTGACCTGAAAGTAAAGGATGTTCGGCCGGCGGGAAAGAATTTCTGCATGTTTTGCGACGATGGAATACTATTTCACAAATCATTGAATTCATGCAGGGACACGCGGAAGTATAATGTCGCGAACATGACTGTCATCGGTATGCAAAAACTGACTGGCGGACGTCCCGGTGTATATGATTTCGCGGCGGTAAGGTATACCGCATATATCGGCCATGGCGAGAATCCAAAAGCGCTGTCACACAAAAGGAACGTTCATTGATATATGAAAATGCGTGGTCAATGAAGTCAAGAATGAAGTCAGGAAAAGATAGTCAATACAAGGAAAGCATGTTTATGATGAATAAAGGAAAAACAAGTAAGAATGGTTATGATATAAAATCATTGCCGACTTATATGTGGTGCGATCTCGCCGCCCGGGGACTTATGTGCTGGAAACGTCTGAACGGCGAACGTAACGCGAAAGGACTGTATATGACGCAATGCATTCGGTGTAATCATATACGGAAGTCATCTGAACAGTATGACCCGCGGATGGCGAGGTTGACATCCGGTTGGAATATGATGTATAATATTCGGCATTTCTGTATACAAGGCATGTCTGGCAGGTACACGGTACCGGATATCAATGTGTATGGATACAGTTCGCCGCATCCGGGATGGACGAGACTTGTTTCGGTCCCGCCGCGACATGGATGGCATAAGGGCAACATATCAGATTGAATAACAATTGAAATATATAAATGAACAACCAAGGTAAACCGACATTTCCGATGTCGGTGAATCAGCCGAAATACTGCAGATTCGGCAAGTACTGCTGGGACAAATCTAAGCAGTACAAATGTCTTGTTCCCACCGCGCGCTGCAGGTCGATGTGGGTGTCGTCATATGACGCGTGCATGAAATATTGCGGTCGGGAATTGGCCATCATTTTGCACGGCAGGCTGGATTATGACAATGTCGAGACGTCATTGCTCACCATGTCGCATTATGCCGAAATGGTTTATAATCCGTATCAGGTAATCGGCAAATGCAAGATCCTGATGAAAAAGGATGTTCACACATAAACATATTATAAAGGTTAAAATAAAAGCGTATAAAGATATGGGAATTGTTGATTCCGGCTCACGGTTAAAAGTGAAAGGCAGGTCATCCGCGCCGACCAGATTCAGAAAAGTGCGAAACATATTGAACAATTTATTCTATATGCCTGCGTGGTGTGCCAAACCAGTGGAGAAGATTTATCCGTTCGTGATGTGTGCGCAAATGCAGAATGACAACGCGTTCGGCAGATGCATTGCGTTCGATGATGACATGTCGGGACCCCGCTGCCGGCCGACGAGATATACCGAATGCATGTCGACCAGATGTATGTATGTGCGCGGGCTGTATCACGGTGTTGCGATGTCCCGTTATATCAGAACATTTATGAAAAATATATATAGACCAGACCTGAACACGGCGTATATAAAATTTAATCAAAGGTTGTTTGATTTATATGAGCTGCGTTCCGCGCAATGGCATAAAGGAAACGGTGAAAATGAATAATCCTATGTTCGACATGCATGAAATCACGTTCAAACCGCCGAAAGGACGAATCCGGAAGGGAATGCGTATCGTCCAGAGGTCACGGCATAATAATGATCCGATTTTCATGCCAGAATGGTGCGCGTACGCGTCCCACGGGATTTACAACAGGTTCACGCAATGCACACAGATAACACATGACACCATGTACGCGCTCGGCGGTGGATCTGAACATTCTTTCACGCGTCCGACGAGATACACACAATGCGTTTTTCAACGTATGAATGGAATTTTATATACATGTCTGAATGTGAAAGGCGGCGTATATAAAGGTTACACGACCGCGAAAATCGTGAAAGACTGTATGACAAAGATTATGATAAACGAAGAAGATGAAACTGGGATGAACGGAGTTATCTTGATGACAAATTATGCGCGATCATTAAATCATACCTTGGAATATTATAACTTATCCGGCGCGTCATGGAAAGCCGGAACAAATAATGAATAGATGGCGACAATACATAAAATCGGCAAAATGAAATGGTCGACCGAACGGCCGCGTTGGTGTGGCATGTCCGGGATTGTTCGGCATAAATGCGAACTGACCGAATGTAGTGTATGCAAATATGATTGATCATAATATAATATCTGAAATGTGGCCGTCGGAGATTAATTTTTGTATGAAAATAAGATGTGTCAATTTCGCGTTTCCGTCGGTATTTCAGATACGGGATGATCTTGAACATATATTCCGCATATCAAAGTTACGGGATAATCTTTAGATAAGTACGAAATAAATGGTGACCAGTAGACCTGTATTTTGCAAGTGCCGCGACACTTATTGCAAGCGCATGAAACGTATCTTCATCGAGACGTATCCTTTCCGTATCACAGACACGGATATATGGCCAAATAAAATCAGTTTCTGCATACATGAATGCTGCATGAATCTGAACCGTTTACCGTCGCCGTATATGGTCATGTACAGGGCAAGAAATTTATTAAATGCATATCCTATAAAAACAGGCAGGATTTAATCAGATAACAGTATCATATCCATAAGTAATGTCAAAGCAAAAGCAAGATAAATTCAATGTGCCGATGGTCAGACAGCTGAATTTTTGCGTGCGGACCGACGGAAAAAATGTCGTTAGCTGATATACGCCAGATGGCATTTCCGTTATCATTGGAATCCGAATTGAACAGATTCTCGTTACGGCCCGGCGTCATGTGGTCATATCATTTGTCTTCGACATATGGTCTTTGACATATAGTGATATAGCATATATTAAATGAAATGAACGATAATATTCCAGACAATCAAATCTGTCAAGTCACAAGTTCAGTTAGTCGGCAAAAACCAAAATGGTGCGGATCGACACATTGTATCGCATTGACACATTGTATCGCGATAATGGCAAAAGAGTGTCGTGACGGGTTTTTTAGATACAAAAATATATGTGACACTATATGTATGGGATGTATAAAAACATATTCGGGCAAATTTATACAAAACAATATACGCAGGACAATATTTTGGTATATGAACAAGAGAACGACGAAAACGATGAGTGAGAACTTGTTGAAATAATAATTTCGGAACTGTTCGTGTTAGATTTGCGATTCATGACAAAGCCGTATGATTGGATATATTTTTATAAAAAATGTATAAGTCAGTTTTTTCTGATTAATAATTATATGAAACGCTTTCGTGAAGTACAAGAAGGATTCGGCATGACATGTCAGGAATGTCAGATATAAAAGCGAAAGATGCCATGCCAGTATTATTCATAATCGGATGACGATTGATAGTTCAGATGATTAATATGACGACGTGTACACGTGTACACAACATAATAAAACCATCAAAATAAAAATTCAGGAATGTCAATGTTCCTGAAATTTTTATTATATTTGTATTATGAATGATAATGATATTATAAGGCATGGAGCAAGTTCATTTGACGAGCTTGCTGGATGGTGCAGACTTTCTATGATAAGTCGGAACAAGACGTATCCGTGCATCCCGATGATGAAAATCAGTAGGGGGCAGACCGTGTTCATGATGAACGCGGAATGCATCCGGTGCGCGCACAGGATGCAATTTAAGCAAGATTTTTTGAGGGCCGGATGGACGCGGATATATGGCGTCAATAAGAATAATCTTTTTTTGAGAACATGCGTTCCTATTCCAGCCGTCAAATCTATGGAATCTATGGGACGGAATATTATAAACATAGACAAGTCAGGTGGATGGCATATCAGTATACATGATTAAATATGAATGATGAACTGATATAATTCTTATAATATTCCATTGTCGGAAGGTTTTGACATGTCGAACATGTCGGATTCTGACTATACCGACACATTCGCCGACGCGGACAACAACGCTGTGCGTGACGCTGCGGTGAACGCATTTATCGCGGCCTGTGTCGAAGCGAATGACGAATCGGTCAAACTACAGTCCGGTAAATATTGTCTCGCTCAGATACAATTTTGTTCAAACGCAGAAAAATGAAAGGGATTTGAATATCAAGGTATATTAAGATATCCGTCAGATGATAGGATCGTGAATATCGATGAGGACGGTTTACGTGCGATCACCAGGGCGGAATATGATACTGACGGTATTCAGATTATCATTGATCCGGAAAAAGTCGGGCAATTGCCTGGACGGATTTACAGTCTGAGCTTACGCATCGGATCCGGAATTAAATTTCCTATAGAGTGATCATCGATTTCATTATCCGGCCGTGATGTAGGCAGGAAGTACGCGCTTAAATTGTCTGTGATTCCGTCTTCCGACAGAAAATTGTCATGTATGCCGAAACGGGTTGTCGGTAATTTCATACTTTTGGCGTCAGAAGGTCCGGTCGGACTGTATAGACATCCGATGAAATCATACGATGGATGCCCGGAATATGTTGCAGGTAATTGCACAATCGAATATGGGGCATGATGTAAGGATCCATTCCCACGTGATTTTACAGGATGTCCAAAATATGTCGGCGGTAATTTTACGGTATTGCTGAATCCATATAATGGCGCGGACTCGTTTCATAAAACGTTCGAGTCCGGCACTGGACTGCCTATTGAAATCGGAGGTCATGCAGATCTTCAATACATACGGGATCTTGTTAAAAGGTCAAAGAATGGCGGGCTGATATCTTTATGTCCAGATGGGATGCGAAGGAGTTGAAAGTCATGCACATTGTTCATACCGTATAATAATTATTATGAAGTCCGTACAAACGGAAAATACAAGGGCGTTCCTATTGACGATAAGGTCGCGGGTAAAAAGCTTAACATAGATGACGGCAAAATCAGTATATTGCTTGATGACATCAATATATCAGATAAAGCATGGATTGTTTATTTCACTCCCGGATTATCAAGAAAGCGTTAATAAATTGATTATGAAACTATATAACATTAAATCTGGATTGAATTTATCAAATCAAAGGATAACTGAGGATTTTGATCTGTCCAGAGAAGATGACGCAGACTGAACCGACGCCATGTCGGACTCCGATGATGAAGCGATGGAGTTTTATACGTTTGTCACGACATTAAGATCTGCTGTACAACTATATGTACAGAACGAGGATGGTAAAGCTGTATATAAAAAAGGAACGGATCCGTCGCTCGATATATTGTTCAAAACATCTGTGACTGGAACAAACGCGGATGGATATGACGTGCGGTTGTTTTCTTGTCCGGCTGCTAATCAACTACTTTCGAGTATACATGGCAGAGCCGCTGCCGAAAATATGTATAATACCCACAGTGAACATACTTATATAGTAAGAGCACGGCAGGTGCTGATCTGTCTGGATCTTTCCGCCCTGCCGGCGAATTTTCCGGTATGACGTCTTCCTCGACAGAAGGTTGATGGTTTCAATGTCATGCATATGTTATATGTAATACCGTCTGCAGACGGCTCTTTACGTGGGATGCCGGAATTTATTGCCGGTAATGTATATATAGGCAAAGAGGAAGAAGAGAAAGAGGAAGAAGTTGGACCATTGGAAAAAGAGATATTATGACCAATGGATGCATCAGTGCGTCCAGTTCGGTCGATGACAGGATCGCCGCAAATAGTTGAAGGCAATTTCCGGGCGGTTATTATATGTCCTGATTCCAGTATGGTATCGTCTGATATTCTGAACGGATCACCGAAATGGGTTACTGGAATTTTTAGAATTATAGGGTTAAACAGGATTGATTGACCGGCATATAACTCATTTCTGTGAGATTCGGACGGTGCCATCCGGCCGGCGTTCACAGATGGTGTAAGCCGGATGTACGGTCAAATTTACATAGACATACTGCATCCGGGTGTTGATTCATCAGCAATAGATTTATCAACAATAAAATCAGATGAGCGAACAAAGTGAACAGATTATATAGAGTTTGAACAATACAGTTATCGTTGTAGACTAACACATATAATGTTTCCTGATACTATTGTATTAGGTTGCATATGACATATTAAAATATATGGAGATCCAGATGATACGGCACGATGATTGAAGAAAATCAATATTGATACACGAATTAACGAAGGTTTCGACATGTCGGATATGTCAGATATCGACTATACTGAAACGTTCGCGGACGCGGATCATGAGGCGCAGATGGTCAATAACTTTCTTAACGCGTTGTCGCACGATATCATTGAACTCGCACCGTTTTCAATGATATATCACAATCCGGAGTACCGACAGTTTACAGCGAAATCTACCGGAAGGATCAAATCACGTGCCGCCGCGAAAAAGTCGTCAGTATGATAGGGCATGCTCGCTACATAGACGGCGAGGTCATATATACCATGTCACCGTTACATAATTGAGAAGTGACGGTCGATTTGTCTCGGAACTGCTTGCGTGATTTTGTTTTGAACGGCGGCAGATGACGGCGGGAAGCTCCCGATCCGGATCCCGAAGATCAATTTTACCACATGCATGTCATACCCGGACTGGCCGGTGATTTGACAGGATGCCCGGCTTATACAGACGCGTATTTCACTGTTGATGATAACGATGGTCGTCTGACATCGCTGTACGGCGCGCCGGAATGAGCGGACCGTGATTTTGAGTACATATATCAAGGTGATGAGTGACTGGGTAAACATAATTACACCTACATGATGGGTCCTTTGCAGTCGCTTGAATGATCACCTGAATATGTTGGCGGCACATTCTGGATACAGGGAGCGAATCTGACAGATCTGACTGGCATGCCGGCGAAAGTTACCGGACAGGTGAGAATCAAAGATTCTATGATGCCGGAAATTTACGCGGGATTAAACTGTGGTGGTGACAGCGTGCCGCCGGAACTGCTGCCTACCGGGCGATGCGCGATAACAGTAAGGAATCCGTGCGACATGGGAGCACCGTTCAGGATATGGTCGTCAATTTAATAGGATAAAACAATTTAATAGGATAAAACAAATAATAAAGACTATATGTTGTCATTAAACGAAGATTTTGACTTTACCGATATGTCGGATACCGATTACACAAATACATTCGCCGATATCGATGAATCCGCGGAAAAAGAAAAGGCTTTACAGGATGCGTTCTGAACAGATTATGTGCCATGCTACCGTGATTATCCGTCTGTGACAGTGATATGTAAGAGCAAAAATGATATTCCGGAATTATCCGTCACAATAGTGGACAATCCGTATTGAAATCCTGCTATTATTCTGGATTTGGCGCGTGGCGGATTTGCCGGTTTCATTAAAAAATATGGTGATTATATTATTCGCGGCGGCAAATCCGGATCTATAGCAGGTACGGTATCACGTCTATTATTACAATTCATCCCGACATCAGACTTTAACCTTATCGGAGCACCGGTAGAGACAATCGGGTTGAATGTTTGTATCGGCAAGAATGACCGTACTACTGGCCCGGCTCTCCAAAAATATGATCCCCGCGTCGCAATTCGTTCATATCAGCTGAACTCATTAGACGGATGCCCGCGCCGGATTACCCGCGGAAATTTCAATATCACCAATTGTCCAAATCTAAATTCGTTAAAAGGATCGCCGGAACACATCGATTATAATATGTCTGTTCGTAAATGTGGAGGGGAACGCATAAAAAATTTAGACGGTATGCCAGAATATATCGGCGGAACATTTTATTCAATTAAATCTATACAGCCGGTCGGGCATGATCCAGACACAGGTGAATGACGGCGGCTGCTGACAACTGGAACAGTGCAAGTCGGTGGTATCACCATATTGAATACCATACCGGCGGAGCCGAGCTACGACATCACATCTAATGACGCAAAAAATCCGAAAAGCAAAGCAGGTAAGGTATACAAAATGGTAACAGCTGGAATCACCAGTCATACCGGCGCGGATATTGTCAAAGGATCTGTTGAAGTTGACACATCAATTCCGATCAATGAGATAAGATAATAGTATGACACATATACAGTCAATTAAAAAAATGTCATGTATGATATGATATCAACATGACATTTTTTATTACAGATTGAGGTGTTGATTAATTTTTTAGATATGTAAACGGCTCAACCTTTCCTGTTTTTGTGTCATTCCACATATGTGTGACGAGGATCCAGTCACCGGCGGACCATCTCACTCCGGTCCTGCCTTTTCGTCCAAACCACCGCCGCCATACTTTGTACATGACATCATCGTCCTGCTTGACATCTTGTGACTTATGCAGGATATTGAGCTCTTTTCCCGGTGATGATTTCCATCCGTCATTGTCTACTTTGTTTCTGTCTATAAATGTCGCGTGCGCGTGTTTTCCGTCAACAAGATTTATGATCCTGCATAAAAGTTTTCCCCATAATGTATTGACAGCATCTGTCATTTTTTCAGCCAATGGGCTGGATATTCTGTAGTACCACCAGTGGTGGAATAACCAGCGCAACAGACTTTCTGACTTTCCGTCCCATACCTCATAATAGTATTTTGCAAGGGCAAATGACGGATTTCTTTTTATCAGCCAGACATGATTCTTGAACGACCGCGTGATAAAAAACAAATCATCTTTCCGTTTATCGGAATCCCAGTCTGACGTGAAGCCGGTGAACGCTTTCATCGTCTCGAGCACCGGTGATCTGTTCGGCTTGAACTTATCAATCAAGTCGTCATGCTGTCCGAACAGCTCTATCATATACGCGGGATCACCGGATTCTGTTTTCGTGTCGGTGATCCACATACCGAATGTCCACCTTTTTATCCCGCGGATTTTGAATATCGTCACAGCGTCCTCGCCCAGGTCGAATATGAAATACCCGTTTCCGGTACTGACATTCACCGGCGTCAACCCGTCATCCGTCAGTGACATGAATATTGTATCACGGATTTCTTTTTTTGTCGTTTTCATGATATCGTATTTTAATATGCAAATATAATAAAAAATATTAAAATAAAAAACTTTAACAGAAAAACAGATAACGTGATATGACAAAAAATGAACTATATAATGTTAGATAACGTCATCAAATATAAAACCCACTGATATATATCAGTGGGTTTTTTAGAAGGAATGCTATATGATTAACCCATCAAATTGTCCTCGATGGAGTCCATATATTCATTATACTGATCATATGGCAGCGGTGACACATTCGACATTTGATCTACCAAATCAAAAAGCACGATGTTAAGGTTTTTGAAATCGTTCAATGATTCAAAATCCGAATTGTCCAGTCTGATGTTATGATTTTTTGCGGTAAGGCCATACCATATCGACATCGCCAAATCATCGAAATCTGATGATGAACCGACCGGATACATACTGTCAACGCCCGCGGCGACAATAAGATCATACGGCACGCGGATCTTATCTCTGACACCATGACCTTGACGACCTGTATAATTCGGGAAGTCAGCCGCGATAACAAATTGACGTGAATTGGTACAGCCACTGGCGGCAATCAATGAGTTCAGTAGGTTGACACCAATCAGATTGATACCAGCGTATTCGAGATCATTCTCATAATTCGCGGCATAATCACTATCTGGATCTGCATCACTGTCAAAATTGTAATCACATGCTCGCTCCGCGTCAACTTTCGCGTTTTGGAACGCGTCACGCATCAAATCATCAAGTACTGACTGACGAATGCCACAAGCGGAACGACTGCCTGCCCTACCGACAGGTTGTTCCGACTCGTTAAGGAAGTACGTCCTTCCATTATATCTTACCAATCTTTTCATTTGTAAAGATCTTTTTTTTCACTTGATATATTATTTATCAGTGTGATATGACTAAAAAAGCGGAACCGACACATCCGCGGCGCGGCAAATTTTTTCCAGTCCATTTTCAGATCGTCTGAATTCTTTGAAAGATGACAACTGTCCCCATTCGATTCGTACGCCATTGCCATTAAATCTGCCGTTTATACTATTGGGTTTATATGTAACATGTGTCTGCGTTCCATCTCCATTGGTGAATGTATCAGACACCGCGTTATTGCCGTCTGGATGACGTTTCTTATATTGCCGACGCCAATTTTCTATAACTGATTTAGGGATGACATACACACCATTGACATATCCGGACTTATTGATTTCCCTCAAAACAAGATCACTGTCACCGGCGAATAGATCTGCTTTGCCCGCGGGCGGAAAAATACTTTCCTCCGGTATTAGAATGGCGAGCGGGTGAACCTCACTGTTGCCGTACGGGATATGGTTCCTACCTGATGCAGAAGGAACAAGATCATCGACGATTTTTTTCACGCCATTGTTATTATACGGATTATATACCGTGCCATTGATAATTGTTTTATGTTCCACTTTTTGTGTCGCCGTAATTGTTGTCATAATTTTATGAGATTAAAAGATAAATAACATGTCTAATCAAAAATCAGAATGCCGTGAAATCACGGCGTCCGAAAACGGTCGTTTTTCATTTCTGTCTGTACTGGAACGCCCGTTTCGGACCAGGGGGATATAACAATCCCCCTTATTCTGTTATATCAGACGTCACGCTATTATTTGTAATCGCACCCCCGTTTTCAAGATTTGCTGTATCTATATCCGCGGCTGGGCCGATTTTCACGATGTCATTCACCTGCCGGATAATATCGGATAAAAGATACGCGTAACATTCTTCTGACGCGGGTTCCAGTCTCGCTCCAATCCGGCGCATTATCCTCGCGACGGCATGAAATGCCTCATGCGCAATATTGATATGATCATTTGGATCAGCAACCCATAATACCATATCCTGTTCTGATATGGAAGAGTCAAGAAAACCCACACATCTACCGGAATCATGCCGCCCGGCGTTTCCCCGGATCATCTCGTCTACCATGCTGTCCGCGATATCACGGTCGACTTCGTTTTCAGTCTCACGCATAAAACGCATAATAGATCTGACCGTTTCCCGCTCGACATCACCGTTCGAAGGCACGCCCGCTATGAACAATATTGAAGTCCTGTAACTGGACAGGCAGATTACCCCGCTTTTCATAATATATGCGATGTTTTTGATTCATCTTTGACGGATTCATCCTCTGTGGTTTCATCATCTATCGCCTGGATTCGCATCGCTTGTACAAGAAGTACAACAAAAAACGCGACGATGATAATCGTCATGAAATCAATAATAATAAAAATCCAGTTCATATCCAAAAAATTATAATATTCTATAAATAAATTCTTTGACAAGACGACGTCCATCCACGAATATTGTTCTCACCAGTAAAACTTATATAATCAAAAATAGACAATTACATACATCCATACATTGAATATTAAATACATATATCCAAATGATGCATGCTGTCTTAAATGGTGTACCCGCTTCCGACACGGATGTAATCTGCCCTGTGAACTATATATCCTCACATCGGCCATCCGCTATATTGTATCCGGGGTCTGCTTTATAGCGCTGTTAAGACTTACGCTCCGGAAATCCGTCATCTTGTCAAAGAACTGTATTGCAAATATAGATATAATTTTTGAAATAGAAAACTGTTTTCTTATATTTTTGTGTTATTCTTTAATCCATTTGATGAACACGTTCTTTGCCTTACGAAATACAATACATATACGGCATATAATCGAATCCGAATCACCGATTTTACATCCTCCCTTTACAGTCTCTGCACTTACCACCTCATGATTGCTTTTTGATGTCAGCTCGCCGTTCCGTTCAAACACGCGGTTAAGCCGCCTATTGACTGTGTCGTATAGCATCCTTTCTATTGTAATGCCTGTACGGAAAAAGAGATGATCCGCGGTCCCGTATGGATCCGTCAGTTTCTTCTCGTTCATCCGCATCATCGCGTCGTCGAATCTCAAAGCGAAAAGACTGTTCTTACTGTCTTCGTCTTCCGACACGCCGCATAATACAGCGGTCACATCATATGACCAATTTTTTATGTCATATATTTTATTGTCAACGCCGACCATACATCCAATCATATCACCGATTTTACTGAACATATGACGAACAGGATTTCTTTTGAACATAAGTGTCATGCACATAACATCCGTACCGCGTACCGGCCGCAATAACGATACAGTCGAAAGAACTGGATATAATCCGTCATTTAATTTTTTCGCCTGCCGCAAAAGTTTGTCGAAATCAATATGCAGCAGAAAATCAGCGGTGATGACGCTTCCGTCAATATAATCCGGATCATCCACACGGACATCGGCAGATTTCAATCTTGTTATCACGCCCGGCTGGAATAAAGACAGCAACACTGCCATTTTTACCTGTTCCGATGCTTTACCGTATACAGAATGATCATCTCTCACTGCATCATGCAAAAAATCAAAAATCTCACGTATTGTCTTTGTCTGCATCGTACATCGTTTCACGGGTGGCTTGTTATTCACCGATGTGCCACGCTGATTTTCCATGTTCTGACGTCGTTTTGTATTAGGTGATGTCATAATAAAATCTTGTAAATCAACTAAAAATTATATATGTGGTATTCGTTAATTTTTATGATTTATAATAAAAAAGACGGAATATGTTATCCCGTCTTTTTAATAAAAGCGATTACCGTCGATTACGCTTCCGCTTCGATTTCCCGCATGATTATCGCACGGATATCCCGCATCTCCGGCGGCGTGATTCTGCGGATAATCTTGCCGGATTTATAAACCAGCGCGGCCGGGATGTTCCTTATGCCGCACACCGCCGTGATCTCGTCCGCGCCATTTGAATCGACATCGATTTTAATGACGGATACCTTCCCAGCAATGAATGGATCCGCCGCGAGCTTGTCGATCTCTGGTCCCGCGACCTTACATGGTCCGCACCATCCCGCGTAAAAATCGACAAGAGTCATACGATCGGTTGACACCGCGTCATTGAATTCGGTGATGTTCATCGTTACTGCTCGTCTTTTTCAGAATCCGTGTCGATGACCTCGTAAGGAATGTCACCGAAATCATCCTGCTCCTCGTCATCCACACCGATGTACTTTTTGAAATCAAACTTGTCACCGGTAAGTTTTTCGAGATACGCGCCGTTCGCCTTGATGACATTGATCGTCCTTTCCGCGAAAATACCGATAAGTTTGGTGTAAACAGATGCGATTTCTGTCACAGCGGCGTCGACGATACACAATGTGTCGGCATATGCCTTATTCTCCGCTTTCGTCAACGCGATCTTCTTGCCGATCTCCTCGTTGAACTCGTCATCGGGCGAGCACACGGCACGGCCGATGACCTTCAGATTCTTGCCGTCGTAAAGCGAGCGGCTGTACACACGCATCAGCGATCCGGTGTACGGATGCACATGGGCGGACGGTTTCTGCCATTGTGTCGCTGGATCGACACCAGTGTTGTCCTCGAGCGACGGGATGGATATCTTGTACTGCAGCACACACGTCACCATGCGTTTCTCTTTGTTGACTGAATAAATTGGCTCGCCCTGATAGACGACTTTGATTTTCGTTGAGCTTAAATCCATAATGATATAAGATTTGATTGTTTGACTTATTGATTGTCCGATTCCTTGCAGTCGATGACATACCCGGCGGCGTATCTGAACAGTTTCCTGTTCATGTCGAGATCTTTCGCGACGGCGGTGATTGCCCTGACCTTGCGCGGCTTCTTCGCCGGATCCGCCGACGCCTTGAACCCGCCGCGGGTCATCTTCTCCTGAAGGATATTGTATACCGTCCACAGGTCGTCACCGTGATCTTCTTGCCTCACCGGCTCGATAATTTCTTCAGCGACGTCGAACGGCAACGTGAACGGAACTTCCGGCTTAATGCCGCGGCGGATTTTGAACGCAGCAGAAGCAAAGTCAATCTTCTGCTTTTTCGTCAGCATGACGCGTTTCATTCCGTTGATGATCTCTATCTGCTTCGGCAGCTGCGCGATAACGCCGGCGGTCAGGTCACGAAGTTCCTGGAATGTGTATGCTACATGACGGATTGACAGATCCGCGAACTGGTCGGACGCGATGACCAGACCGTTGCTGCACACCACCCTGTACAGGCCGACCATGAACTTGAACGAATGCATCCCGTCATGCGAGTTGGTCAGGATGATGCGCGGCCAGCAGTCGACACCGCCATCGAGATTGCGGACGACCACGTCCGGATTCTGGAATGCGACCATATGGAACGAATACTTCCTGTCGCCACGCTGACGCTGCTGCTTCGCGTCGACCGGATACCACCCGAGCTTCGCCATATCGTCGATGACGGTCTTCGTGTTCGCCGGAACATACAGCGTCGACACGTCGGGGTTAGACGGCTCCGTCATGAAGGCGCATGGGCATTTCTTTCTGAGTTCGTTTTCTGTAAGAAACTCAGTGGCGAGACCATTGTCTCTGAAATTCATCATAATGTCTTCTTTCATAATTGTATGTTTTTTTATTGATTAACGATGCAAATATAATAGTTATATTCGAAAAGAAAAAATTTATTTCAAATTATTTTCGCCATGCAGATTTCGACATCATCTTCGACATGTTCCTGATATTGTCTTTGCCGTTGTCATATGATAATATATCATCGTCCATCTTCATATCAGGGGACCACCACCAACTATCATATTTCCCGGTTCCCGTTTCGATATGCCTTGTCATACGGGCAAACTCTTTTGACACCTCCCATTCGGTACTGTTCCCGAATTTGTAATTGACGTAATCCCATGATCTACCCTGTATCTGCCGCATCGAGATTTTTTCGTACTTCATATCCATTGACTGCTTTTTGGACGTCAGTATGAAATTCGGATGTTTCTGCATGAACCACATGAAATCAAATTCGTCGCCGAGTATCAGCGCCTCCGCGGTGGTGATACAGTGAGTCCGCCGTTTGTTGAAATGCCGCCTGTGCCTTTTCACTGGATCGACAAAATGCCAGTAACTCAATGGAAGCATGCCGATGTTAGCGGTAATGGCGACAGTCCGCGATGATGTCATTTTGCCGGCTTCGGCATAAGTTATTATATCCGGATTGTTCATATTACAGGACGCACGCGAGCAAGATGACAATACCAATCACGACAAAAATAAGGCATCCACATCCGAATTCGGAACATCCGAAATCCGCGTCGAATATGGTGTTGAATATCTCGCCGCCTGTGGCGAGCAGCGATATCAGAAGTATCGCGATAATTATTATCAAGAAAACCATAACCATTGATATTTTAATATGACACAAATATAGACATTATTTTTGAAAATAAAAAATCCGGGCTGAAAAATTTCAGTCCGGGACAAATTATATGGTTATCCGTTATTTCTTTCTTTTTCCGTCGGCGGCAATCATATCCGCGAGACATTCATCTATATAGTTGTATTCCATACCATTAATTGTCCGCCGTTTATAAAATTTTCCATCCTTTTTTGTATCGCCGAACAGTATATCGTCGCCGTTAAGGATCACCGTTGTGACGCATATGTCTTTCGCACATACCGGATACGTATTCCATGTGCCGCCGGCGTCCTGTAAATACAGCTTTAACTTTTCCGCGGACTTCGCCGCTTTCTGTTCCTTTGTCTGACCCATTGCGAATATGTAATTATCGGGTTAAGCGTCTGCTCTCATTATTGATGCTACTTGCTTTTGCGGTATGACGTAAACATATAATTAAGTCACGCATACGGTTTCCTTGTATCGAGATATGACAAGTCCCATTGGTGATTATACGCCTCCTGCTCGAATGAGATGTCGATATATGCGGTCTTCACAGGCGGTGTCAGCAGCCTTATCAGCCATGCGATGAAATACCAGACATAAAATAAAATATATGCCATCTCTTTCATCTGTGCTGTGTGTATCTGCTCATGGTTCAATGATTTTAACACTCGTGTGTTTCCGTTACGTATTCCGTCCCTAATTGTCTTTTCATATTTTTTACGGATAAACAAAACACCGAATATGTTCATCATAGAGAACCTGCCGAACGGGATGATATCATTGAAAACCATTTTCATAGAGCGGATATTTATCTTTACCGCTTTATTTATCAGCTACACATAAGAATCGAGCTCTTTTGCAATATTGTCAAGTTCATTTGCATATTTATCAAATTCATTATGCGTGAAATACCGCGCGGCATTAGTTCTGAGCAGTTTGGACAAAATTTTTGATATCGTCGACACCCGGATGCATATATCATTGATTCTGTCGGAAGTAACAGTCGAGTTTAATCCGTGATCAATAACGCTGATTACAGATGGATTACTTGTGATTGTCTGTGACTGATCAACATATCCAACCGATCCGATCGATCCGTTCTGTTCAGTGACAGACAAATCAATATCAACCGTCTTATATGTCCCGTCCAATTGCGCTATATTTACAAATTGACTCATGTTCATAATGATTATGAAAGATATGATGTCGGCGCTGACAAATCGGCGTTATTATTCTTGTCGCGCGCCTGTGCTTTCACTTTCTCACTCGCCTGTGAAAGCATCGCCTTGTAATACTCCTTCCGTGCGATCTCGCGAAGTCTCTTATTCGTCTTTACCTCTTTCTCATACGCGAGATATGTCTCAGATGACACATACGGAACGCTCTGCCGTATCTGTTTGAACTTCCAGAAAAGAAACCGACGCTCGATAATATATGTCACTATCATCGCCGTATATTTGTCTCTTACTGCATCGGCGCAGTTGTCGACCGTCACCTCGTTGTAATACACCATCTTTTCTGGGCGAACGATATTCGCAGTATGCTTTCTGTAATCTTCCATTGAATCTAAAATTAAATGTTACAAATAATCAACGTCCTGTAATGCAGGATCCTCGCTATATGGACGATCCGGACAATGCTCGCTGCAATACGGAGACAGCCATCCTGTCGTCCACCGTCTCGCCGGCCTACCACATATTATACAGGTATGCCATGAAAGTTTTTCATATTCGTCGATTATTTCCGGTATTCTTGACCCGGCCGGATATCCGGCGTCATACCAGCGGAGCGTCCCATACTTCTCTTTTATATCCATGATCCGGTATTTCCGCGTGAAACGGAAACGTCTAAGTTCACTTCTGATATCCTTACACATCTTGATACCGAACGCGTCACGCCAACCGGCCGGCATCATGTCAAGCTCCGTGTATGTCGGCACGCAATGAATAATCTGCAGCGGCCACTTGTTCATCCAGTCAAGAAATTTGATCTTGATGTATAACCACCGGTTTTTGATCACCGGTCTGTAATGATCGTCATATGTAACAGCATCTGCCCAATGATCACGGTGATACTCGACAATCTTCCAGTTATTATAATGAAGCCCGGTGAACCTGTTCCGCGGATAAAGGAACGGGAACCGTATGCACAGCGCGGTCGATTTTGCCGCGGCCTTAATATTATCCCATATAATGCTGAAACTCATATCTGAATTGATTTATAACCTGTTTATAGAAAATTCCATTATTGTTGCGTTTATCGCGTTGCCTCCGCCAGAATCAGAGCCGACCCACACTGTTATATCGTCTCTCGTAAGATTCAATGATGTGGTTTTTACTGTTGACCCATTATTGGTGATGGTCAAGGTCCCGTTCTTGTATGTAAACGTCATGTCAACAATGTTGTCCGAATCAAGTGTCAGGTTTGTTTTACTTGAGCCAATGACAAGCCGGAGCCGGTCGGATCCTCAATATTTCTCGTACCTGACGATAAATCCCTCATATGATGATGTCGAACCCTCCGCGTAATCAAGCGCGTGAAGCAGTGTCGGAAACTTGCTGCTGTAATCGGCGGAGTTTGACCCCATTTTCGCCTTTATGTGAAGAACAAAACCGGATCCACTTTTGAACGGAATAAATTCTGTGTCCGTGCCCGTATCAGTCACATCATATTCCTCAGATACAACGTAATCTGTTATGTTCCCGTTTGGATCGGTCTTCACGCTCGGTTTTCCCGGTCCGACATATACGGTCGACGTCGACATCAGCATCCGTCTCCGATTGTGAAAAGACATAAAATTGTTTTTTTTTTTTTGCCTTTCATCACCCCGTGCCCAGGGCAAAATCAAAACAAGCGTCATCGCTTGTTTTTGAACAAAACAAGTAATATGCCTTATATTTACCTAAATTAATAGATTATCGCGGTCCCGCATCCGGTCCCGCGTCATCTATGTCTGTCAGATAAATCGATTTTACTCTGACGTCGTTTGTATCGAATCTTGAACAAAAATTCAACCCGGCTGGAAACCCGGCTGTGAACTGTTTGATATGGTCACAGCATGTGTTTATGCCATAGCATCCACCGTACGTCCGTTTATCAGATATCGCGGCGTATGGATAATTCTGTGGATATGACGTCGTGTAGTTGAAGAAACAATATTCACATGACGCCGGTCCGGCATTCGTCTTTCGTTCCGGAATTTCCAATATGACATGCATTTTTTTCATATTAAACTATCAGATTTATCTGTCAAAAATCGGATAATCATTTTTCCACTCGCCACATCTCTTTCCTATATGCCGAACAGGAATTTTATGATTATATGCAGCTGTCAACGCCGTACGCAAAGTCGGTATGATGAATACATTATCCGGAATATCTGAATTTGATAAGCTTCCCTGACCGTCAGCGATCATCAACGACATTGAATATATATTATTTGTTACGGCCGAATTTTTGATGGCTTTCATCTTTTCTGGTCGCGGACGATAAAAATAATTAGTCTTGAATTTATCACACGGCGGCAGGTTTCTGACTAATCTCGCGAATTCAGGCGGCACGCACGCGAATGCGGTATAAATAGAGTCTTTATACGTATACATATCAATATACGGCCTGTCATCGACAGGTGGAATGCCGACCGTATTTCTTGCAGTCAGCGGACCGGATCCAATGCGGAAATCATTGTGGAAATCATCCGATCCGGTTTCAGCGATAATGTTTTTCACATTATTCATAATCGCGTTAATGTTCCTCACATTATTCATAATGGTGTCAACGCTCTGTCTCATCCCAAAACTCATTGCATTCGCCTTTCGCGTTTGTCCGGTCCATCATATAGACATATTCATCCCCGTCGACAAGCGACCGCACATACATGAGATATCGATGACACAATTTGGTCTTTTGACATCCCATTCCCGCGCACAATGTTATATCGCGACAACCATTCGGCAATTCTTCTATATGCCGTCCGGTCATCGCGAAAACCTTATCGTCTGATATACGTTCCATATTGAATTTATAAAGAATCCTTTATAAATTTATATGTGATATCAATCCATTTATTTTTATCCGGTGTCAAAAAAATCTCATGATTGGTGGGATGAAAATCGTTACCGTGCAATTTCATATACATACGTTGGTTTCCGCCCGGCGATCCCAATGGACCGCGCTCTTTGATCCACGGACCGATTTTTAGGTAGTCGAGCGAATCATATGACAATACAGACCCGTCTGATCCCGCAGTGGGCGGCGCGACGGATCCGCTGTACCAACATGTTTTTACCGTGTTGAAATTATCGTGGACGAATCTCGCTTTCGCCAGCACGTCATCAGGCTCCGCGTCGCCGCCCATGAACGCGATACACGACACACCCGGTGTATTGTGTATCATCCGGTCAAGGATATTAAATGTCAACATCTCACCAGCGTTCCTGTCCCGCATCCATGGACTGTGACAGCCGGGACATGTATAAGGACAACCGGTGAGATTCACGCACAGCGTTATCTCATCCGGCACCTCCTCGAATGTTACACGTGTCTCCGCGTATCTAATCATCGGATTTTCCTCCGTCTTTTACCGCGTTCGCCTTGTCCGAATAGACACGGCGTTCGGCTTCTTTATACCGTTCAGAATCAAATGATTTTATCGGTCGTAGAAAACCAATCACCCGTGTCCACCATGACACATGTTCACTTCCACACTTAGGACAGACCGTGAACTTTGATTTCGATATATAGCCACAATCATCACAGCTCGAGTTGATGACGTTGAACGTATAATAACTCGTGCCATTCTTGATCGCGAAATCCATCAATTTCGTGTATTGCGCTTCCGAAAGGTGATCAGCGAGATTGCAGTGCAGGCCGACACCGCCGTCGAGCAGTCCGGTGAACTCCCTGCCGTGCAGACGGAACCTGTCAAGTACGCTCGTCTCAGGATCATCCGCGAGATAAAAATACGAGTTGTACAGGTTGCGGTTATCCGGGACCCAATATCCGTCTGCCTTATCCCACTTGTAGTTTTTGCTTGAAAGTCCTTCCGCCGGAACGAATTCAGTATTGAACAGATAATCTTTCTTTCCGTGTATCTTGTTCTGCTCGCTGATCACGCCTGTAATCAGCTGGCAAAGATGCTTGTAATCGTCATTGTACGAGCATTTGAGTCCGAGAAATTCCGCCGCCTCGTTGATGCCGTTAAGCCCGATGGTCGAATACAGCTTGTTCATTTTGATGTAACCGGCGGTCGACGCGTTGAGCATGCCGGCGTTCTCGACGTCATAAAGCAACGACTTATACGCGATCTGGTATTTGTAAACACGTTCCAAAATCGAAATCAGATAATCAGCGAATGACTTGTCGAACGCGGACCAGTCGATTTTTCCCGCCGGCCTGCCTCCATCTTTCTTGTGATACCCGGTCATATCCGCCCAATTCTGGACGATGCGAGAAAGATTGAGCGTCATGACGTTCGCCGATCCCGTCTGCACGCCGGTCAGGCCATTGGTGAAGCTGAATGTGTTCTCGTTGATTTTGTTCTGCAGTCGGCAGCATGATGACAACGAATTTGGGTTATCTGATATATATGTGAAGAAACTGTGACCCTTCGCGTACATCTTGTTCGTGAACGCCTTATAATCCTTGTCGATTATATCATTCCCGTCGGAAAGCAACGCCATCGTCTCAACCGGGAACGTGAGCATCGTCTTTGTCCGTTCCTTGTTGAACCACTCCATGAAATCACGCTGCAGGAAATCGACGCGTTCCCATACAGGTTTCGAACCGTCAGGAAACAGGAAATCGTCGAACAACGCGTGCCAGTAATTACTGTCATAATATGATATGTTTGTGAACGGGCTCTGATATGACCTGTTCCCCGCCGGCTGGTTCCACCCGTACACTATCTGCTGATACGCCTGGTGGATCATCTGAATGACTGTCTTTTTCGGACGGACAGACACGACATCAGAACCGCGGAGGTGATAATCATCGCCGAAATCGTGCGCACAGAAATAATCAAGGAAATTGAAGAACTCGCCGAATGCGACAGCGCCTTTACACTGTGACGACAGCAGGAACGTCAGGTTAACAAGCTGACCACAGAAAGAGTTGAGATTTTTCGGCGCTGTCGTGCCGAGACCGTCCATCCCCTTGGTGCCGTCAACGAGCAATGGATAAAGCGTGACGGCCTCGCAGTAATTCTTACACGCAGGAGTTGAACTCTCATCATGTTCATACACAATATGTTGCGCCAAATCTTGTTCATATTGCCGCGCGACTTCTGGAAAATCCTGTTCCAATCTTTTTCGCATGCGGTAACGCTGAATTTTCCTGTTCATTGTCTTGTACACCTCGCCGTCGAGATTCGCGACATTCTTGATCTGCATGTTCGCATTCGGATCCGTCTCCGACGCGGTTGACGCGTTCGTCGACGAGTCGGCGTACTGATCCATATAGTCGATCCGATCCTTGATAAATCTCATCTCCTTGTGTGACTCCCTATATATGATATACGCCTTCGCTACCTCATACGGGGCGGCGTCGACAAGTATCCGCTCGACCGCGTCCTGTACGTCTTCGACACCGACCGTCTCTGGACCGCCGTCCCCGCCGAATTTATCCCGGACCGACGACATTATGTCGTCCTTCCATGAATCGAACTCAATACCCTGCTCGTCGAACGCGGCCTTCACCGCGGTGATGATTTTGTCGAAATCAAACGGCTCGACCTTGCCGTTTCTTTTCTTTACATGTAACGTCATATGCTACCGCAAATCTGTTTATATTATTATGCACCGGTGATGAACCGGCGCTGATTATTTACCATATTTGATTCTAATGCAAACCGAACCACCGGTTGATCTTTCTTTTCACCCCGTTAAACTCATACGCGTTGAACATCGCGCACGACCATATATTCGAGCAGAACACAAAAGCTTTACTGAAAAAACCCGGATGCGTTCTCATTACCTTATAGCAGAATTCCGTGTCATGTACAAGTTCAAGCGGCAAAGTCGTTTCCCCGATGACGACCTTATATTCTATCGATCCGTCCTGCGATTTTTTATGAATGTTCAACCGCGGAATGTAACTAAACAGATTCTTGACAATCTTCTTGTTCCTGTACATCATTTTTACCAAATCAAATTCATACATCGGCGCCGCCTCGAATTTTGTTCGACCAGTACGCGCATAATCGCGCAACTCTGACCATGTTGAATTGATTTTCGGATTGACTATCGGCAGCGTCAGCCGATTGACACCATGGCCGATACGTCCGCGCCTGTACATCAGATCCAGACGAGCGATCTCGTTCGCGTAAAAGACATAATCATACCGGATTGTTTCTTTGCCGATCCCGTCATGATAAAGCATCATATACGGAAAATGATGCAGTATCCGCATCCGCCTCATGAATTTCGGACCATACCCCACATCGCCGTCAAATCCGAATATTGGTCCGAACCTTGACATCGGCTCGCCGGGATTATTCAAGAAATTCAGCTCCGATATCCTGAACGCCGGCGGGACGACGCCCAAAAGAGCCTGTATCATCGCGCCCCGCTCGCAGCACTCCCTTAACATACGACGATGACGGAAAACCGCGACGAGATTGTCATGAATTTTCCGCCATATCCGCCTGCATATGAATTTCGGATTCATCATATGTTACGCGTCGTCGTTCTCCTCCGCCTTGCGCAACTCAGATCGGAACTGTTCCGTCTCACATATTATTTCCGACCGTATTTTCCTGGCGTCTTTCAAACTGGCCTCCGCCGCGGCGATTTCGGATTCGAAACGCGTAATGCACATGTCGAGCATTTTCAGATACTGCTCATTCCGCCGTATACCGCGTCTGAGCTTGCGAATACGTCTTTTGTTCATGTCAAATAAATTCATATAATTAACGATTATATTGCTGTTAACGATTATATTGTCGTACGGATATAAAGATCGTATTCCCTGTACAGAATACGTTCTATCGTTGCCTGTCTGTTTTTCAGCAGCCGGAGTTTTTCCTTCACGTCTTCGATATATTGTTCGTTACCGGATTTGGAATTCTCCGCTTCGCGCTTCATTTTGGAAAGGTCCTTTATGATCCTTTCATTTTTGTTATATTCGGAAATAAGATCATTTTTTGACGGCAATATATTGCCGCGCGAATCCTTTATCGTATGAGACTTGTTGTAATAATCCTCGATTTTAATAACATAAACGCTGTCGATCTGAATAATCCTGCCGGCAATGAATCTGCGTTCACCAGAACGATCATTAAAAAATAAACCGTTACCTGTAAAAAATTTAGATTCTATATATGAATAGAGATTATAATCATAATTTTGCGTCGCGATCACACTCTCCGGATACGTATTCATCAGCTCGCCTGACTCGTTTCTGTGCGTCACGTTCCCGACGACATAATAAGGCGCGCACGCGATCATGAATGACGACATGATGATAATTGTCAAAATAATATACCAATACTTTCCCATAACCTTTATTTTACATGTTTCTAAAACTTGTCTTCTTATCAAACCCCGCGTCGGCGATCTTTTGGAGATCATCTCTTTTGTCCGTCGTGTCCGGCTCGTTCTTCTTGAGCAGATAATCATATATGTCCGTCCATATTTCCTCCGCGGGCAGCAGGCCGGCCAGCGGCGATCCAGACAGTATCGGATTCTCGACGACGCTCCTGTCTTTCGATCCCGGCGTCACCGTGTAATACGGATACGCGCTGAATCGCAAAGCGAGCGGCGCGTCAGAAAATCGCTTGCAATCGCCGTTCATCCGCTCGATGATCCTGTTCAGACCATAAACATATTTCCCGCGGGACTTCACGATATCCGATTTCAGATCCTCCGGACTGTACGCCGAATATTTCAGATCCATCGACATGTTGTCACCGTCATAAACGGGGGTCCTGTTGACCTTTATCGCCGTGACGTTAAATCCGTGCTGCACATATATGTACAGCGGCGACGGTTTGCCATCTTTCTTGTCATAGATCCCGACATAATTGGAATAGAAATAGTATGGAAAACTGTCCATCCATTTCTTCGCCGGCACAGAGTTCCTCCGGTCGTATACGACTGCCGGATCCGTCCCGTATTCAGGAAGTCCCGAATAGAAATCGTAATAATCTTTCTTTGAATCAATTATTTTCATGACTGTTACTCCTCCCACCCGTCTTCCGGGTCGAAATATATGTTGCCCATCGTTTTCGTCTTTTCTAACGCGCATTTCCCGCACACATCAGACAAGCCGCGCCGCGAGCATATGCCGCACACATCGGGCGCGTTCATCGCCGCGATGAAATCACTGATCACGTCGACCGACCTGATGAACCCGACGTTCGAATCAACAAACTTCTTCGTGCCGGATCTCCCGTCCTGATCATCATTGTCAGACACGGTAATGACACCGGCCTTGACCAGATCCGCATAACGTGCCTGCATGACCTCATACGCCGCGTCACATTTCGTGACAAGTGCGGCCAGCGCCGCCGGCAGTCCGGCCGGACCTTTGTCTTTTTTCTTTTTCATCTCCTATATATTGTTTGCTCTCATCTTGATGATTTCGGCGCGTGCCGTTTCCATCCTTTTGATGAACTCGATATTGTCCCTGATTTTCTTCGGATATCCGACCGATTCGCCGCCGGGATTATGACCGCTCACGGCGCGGGCCATGTCATTGCGCGGATTCTTCTTCGACTGCATGATATTGAACATCTCGATCGATTTCGACACAGAGAACGCATCGTCGTGCGTGTATCGGTCCTCGCCAAGCAGCCTGTTTACCTCCCTCACATAGATCGGCGTGATCTGCAGCACGCCGCGGTCGTTCGACGTCCCGACAGCGGCCGGATCGAATCCGGACTCGGTCTTCATCATCGCCATCTGAAGGATCTCCCAGTCATCCAGGATATCTGGATCGGCGCCGCCGTCGTGATTCGTTTCAGTGATTATGCAGTCAGCCGCCGATTCGGCGGGTCGCGCCGAAGCAAGACGGAAACCAGATAAACAGCACGCCGCGGCGAACAGCACGCCGCACATAAAAATCATAATGTCGTTTCTCTTTTTCATACCCATTATTTTAACAACACAAAGATAATGAAATTTTTTGAAATAGAAAACAAAACGGCAAAAAATATTTCACAATGGTCTATTCTGGTTTTTTATAGCCGCTCAAATTGCATATCCATGACGTAATCAATGCCGGGTTGTATCCTTTGCACATGCTACATCCGTTGCACGTCGTACGATGCAAAGCGACATCCGCCGACGTCTTGATGATCATCCCGTCAAGGATCCTGTCGATTTTCATGCACGTCTGTCTGTACCCGCTTGACGATACGATGAAATTGTCGTAGCAACACCACGGCGGCGCCGGCATTTTTATAAGCTGATAATCGCCGTTGGCGCCGAGAATCCGTTCATGCATGACCGTTATCATGTCGTTCTTATAATGAATCGAATCGCAGTTTTTCATATCAATTTTCGGTTTATATGAACATCATCCCGCCATGCTGTATTATAGTTTGCCGCATCTTGTCGTTGTCTTTCACGATGAACAGATTGTTGGCTTTGACGGCCGGACTTATGTTATATCCGGTTTTACACATGCACCGGACGCACATTCCAGGATACATCACTGACTTGCACATGCCGATGATCCGCCGGCCGCGGCCAACCGCCGCGGCGATTATCCCGCGGGGCGCCGGCCGCTCCGCGGAGCAGTACGGATATGAGTTATGCATCCAGCCAGTGTCACACCACACCGGAAAACAGTAGTCGACGCCATTGCATCGGTCAAACAATATATAATGTTTGCGATCATCCGATTTCATGACGTCATAAATTACTTTGAGATCATGATCTGTCGGTATCTCTTTTGTCTTCTTCACCATGATATCACCATTAAATTTCACCGCTCCGCATCCTTCTCCACGGGAAAACGGTCATGTTGAAATGATCGCTCCATGGTTTCGTCCGCCGCATGTATTCGACAAGCCCGCACAAAGTGATAGATCCTTCGCGGACCATCGTCCTGTTCCATTTACACATGTCGTGCAGCATGTCGGCGGCGTGCATACTGTGCCGCGACCTGTACCACCTACAGAACCTGCACCGGCCGGTCCGTCTCGCCGAGCCGGGCGTCATGTTCTCCATCTTGAACGGCGAACATTTCGAGTCACCGTACTCGTCCGACTCCGCGCGCGGCGCGCACCATTCCGGACGCAGGACCATTGCGTCCGTGTACGGATCGGTGTCAACCACGACCCGCGCGCCGGCGGCGTTCCTGCCTTTTATCCCGGTCATGACGATGTCACCGGGTTTCGGATCAGACCGACGGATGGCCTCCGCGGTTTTCGCGTATATAATTTTCATTACTTTTCTTTATATGTACACTTCCAAAAACACGCGTTTGGATTCATTTTGCTTTCGGTTTTGCCCATTGTGCACAAGAATTCGTAATCAGCGTTAATCATGTCGCGCATCCGGTTTATGCCGAGCAAATTTCCCTTTGAACCCCTTGACAGTTTATGCGCGTGCCGTATGATGTTCAGCATATACGCGCCCTTGTATACGCCGCCGACACACATGACGCAATCCACACATTCCGCGTATCTCGCGTTGTCGTTTATCTTGCAGACATCCGTCCGGCCCATGTCGACCGCCGTGTCGAACGGGGCGGGCATCGTGTCGCTGAATATCTGCCGGCACCAGCCGTCGGGCGGAACCGCCCCGGAATCGTGAAACCTGTGCGCGCACCATTCAGGGACGTTCCTGTACGGAGCGAACGACAGCGTATCGTCCCACGCGCATCGCGTGACCGTGCCCATGCCGAGACGCCGCCTCCCCCGTGTGTTTATGTTCACGACGGCCGCTTTCCGCTCGATCTCGTTCACCGGCAACATGAACAGCGCGTCATCTGATCCCTTCGTCATACCGCATGGTTTTTGTAAAGTCTCTGTGGTCTCCACGCGTCCCGGGATCCGGTCAACGTCTCGTAAAGCACCGTCGGTATGAGTCTCGTGTCACACATATCGCGCCACTTCATACGCTCAAGCGCCGGGCGCGGGATATTCATGTAAACGTTTATGGCATGAAACATCGACTGGACTATAAGGTTATAGTTTCTTCTGTTGTTCAACGGACAGCGCATGCAGCGCGTGTACCGCACCGGCGCGCGGTCCTCCAGACATCCGTCGAGATATGAGTAAAGATGCGCCGCCGTCTTTTCCTGACTTCCGGCGCCGGAATTTCCATGCGCCTCCGCCTTGTGATCCGATATGAATCTCGACTCGCCCTTAATCGCGCGGCAGACTTGCGGCGCGGAACGCGGCCGTACGGCGTCGCACCATTCCGGGACGGAACGGACCGGCACCATATCCGAGCTGAACGCAGTGTACCTGTCCAACACGTACGGATTCGTTATCGATCTCGACCTGAATCCGGCGCGGCGCCGTCCGCGGACCGCCGACACGACCGGGTCGTAACCGTTATACTCGACCCGCTCCGTCATCTGATCCACCGGGCCGTATGTTGTATTATCAATCATGCAGCGAATATAGCGATAAAAAACGTAAATTAAAAGCGGAACGTGAAATTTTTTCGTTCCTATATTTTCCTGCCGCGCCGCCACATGGCCGACGAAATAAAATCGACGACATACTCCGGCCACGACACGTCGCCGTACTTATCACCGGGATCGCGCTCTACACGATACATGTCATATAATGAGCTGTAATGTGACAGCAAATCCCGGACGGACAGGTTGTAGTTCCTGTTCAGCCCGCATCGCATGCATTTCTCCGATATCCGGGCGGGGATAATCCCGCTGCGGAAAACCGGTTTGAACCCGTCCGCGTACGCGGCGTCGAACGCCATCATGCTGCACACGTGCCGCCCGTCGAACGCCGCGTGCAGATGTCCGTAATCCCGGGAGTCGAGCCCGTCCAGCGCCTTGCACCACTCCGGCACCCACGCGCACAAACATTTCTCGGCCGGACCCATTATGACCGGAACGGATCCGTAACCCGGCCGGCGCCGTCCCCTGACCCGCCGGATTCTTTCCGCGGCGGCGTCAGGGTCGGGACATCCGGTCCACATCACGGACCGGACGAACGGGACAGCCGACGCCGCCGTGTCGTTCATGTTCGCGGTGGTGATCCTTTTCAATACTATCATTGCCCCGTCCTTTTGTTGTTTATTATGTCCATCGCCGTCCTTCTGACCCTGTGGACTTCAATTTCCGCCGCGGCGCGCCTGGCCTTCGCCATCACCGCCGTGTTATAACCGGATTTCATCGCGCATCCGCAGCAGAACGCAGCATGCAGCCGGACGCTCTCGCACATGTTCGAATTCATGACGAACTTCTGCTCGACGCCGGCCGGCGGCTCGTGGTGCATGGCATAACCGCCCGCGCCGAGCGCGCGCCATACGTGAATGATCCTGTCGCACCGCCGGCCGGGCGGAGTGAGCGTGTCTTTCGACGTCAGCTTGCACCAGACAGGCGGCGGGACCGACCCCGGACCATACAGCGCGCCGAAACGGAAACGGACGGCGTCGTCCGTCGTGTATACAGCTGTCGTATGTTTCTTATTATATCTCATATCAAATCAATATCATCGCACAGGCATACCGCGGCGTCCGCGCCGTGCCGCGGCGCGTTCCAAATCCCGCCTTCTGAAGAACGACATCAGTCCGATGTTATACCCGCGCTTGTACCTGCATACCACGCATGACGACGGGTAAAGCACCATGTCATGCATGCCGCGCATATCCGCCGCGGCCGCGATTTCGTCCGGGATCCGCCGGTAGGCGGCCGCCGGACAGAACGGATAAGGCGCCGGTGATCCCGCGATGATCCGTCCGCCGTCGCACCACGCCGGAACCGACGCCGAACCGTTCCACATGTCACACATGTCAGCGCAGACAAAATGCCGCCTCGCGGTGTTTTCCGGCAGGGAACCGTCGAGAAACCCGGCGGTGATGCTCGTGAACCCGTCAATCATCTGCCGTCAAGTTTTTCGAGATCCTCCACCCGTCGAACAGGAACGGCTCTATCTGCCGCGGCCAATCCGGCACGCCGTCCGTGAACTTGTCGGCATGCTGGGACCAAAAACGCTCCACTTGCCGGAACCGTCCCCGAAGCTCCATATACCCGCCGACGTTCTTGTACGCGCCGCGGCAAAAGTCGCAGCCCTTCCGTATACAGTCGGTGTATCTGCATCCGCAGGACGAAGGGTCCAGAGCGGACTCCTTCATAATACAGTCACATGACAAGGCGGTCCTGCTCCCCATTATCCGGTCCGGGACCGGATCCTGACGGAAGAATAAGCACCATTCTGGAAAATTTCTGTACACGATATCGCCGTCCGCGTCCTGGACCGCCCTTGTGCCGGAGCCGTAACCGGGGCGGCGTCTTCCTTTCCGCGCGGTGATCACGCTGATCTTCTTCTCCTTGAGCTGCCGGCGGGCGCGCTCAACAAGTTCCTCCGCCGGTATCTTGTATTGTGATGTTCCCTCCATTCTGAAAGTAAATTTACGATTATACAGGTTCCGCGGAACGGACGTGCCGTCTGATGTTATACATCCGTCCCACCATATCTCGCACGGAGTCTGTCCCGCCGAAATAATATTTCATATCGGACGCGGTCTTCAGGTTATACAGCCGGCTCGCCTTGCACCGGAGACAGCCCCTGACAGGGGACGCGCCGGAATTCGGCCGGCCGTCCCCTGACATGCTGTACATATCGTTCTCCGCGGCGATCTCCGGACAGGTGTATATGACGGCGCCGTTGTATTCGCGGAGCAGCTGGTCGTCCTTCAACCGGCACCATTCCGGCGTCAGTATCGTCTTGACCCGGACGTACATCCCGCATGGCAGCGCGGCATTCCGGTCCATCTCGTCATAGCTGAAATACACCGCGTCCGTGATCGCCGTCCGTCTGCCCGGCGCGGTCCTGCCTTTCATCATGGTCAGCTCCGAGAGCCGTGAGAGCCGCCTGACCGCCTCGCGTTCGGCGTCCCGATTTGTTTCGCATACCGTCGTCATATAATCCGCATCCTAACCCCCGAACTCGACCGGGTATTTCGCGAACAGCCGCGCCGCGCGCCACCGGACCGACGTGTTGTACCCGTTCCTTTTCTCGCACGACATGCAGCGGATGTACGATCCTTCCGTCGCCCGCCCGCCCTGCCGCGCGGATGATGTGGTGCCGGCGATCATACGGACGAGCATGTCGCAGTGGAAGCGGACAGGCCAGCCGCCGTCAATGTCGTCAAAGAATCGGTCATGACACCACACGGGAAGCCGGCCGTACCGGCACCATCTCTCCTGCAAGCCGACCTTGACCGCCGGGTCGTGATATGTCCGCGTCCTTATGACGCGGCCTTCGAATTCATTCATTTCCTTCATGATCATTTTATGCAAGCCGGCCCGCGGGGATTCCCCGCCGCCATTTCCTTCCGAACATCACCATATCCGCGCCCGCGGGTTTGAACACGCCCGGCGGCAGGGGTCTGATGAACGCCGAACCCGACGAGCCGAACCCCCTGCCGTAGAAATCCATATCCCACATCCGCCGGCACGCGACCATGTTATAGACGCTGTAGAACCGGCAGAACTTACACCTGACGCACTGGCGGGGCGTCACGTAACAGAACGCGTCCGTTCCGTTCTCGTCGTACAGGGCCATGCAGTCATACACGGGGGCGGAAACACGGTCCGCCGTCACCGGCCGCCCGTTCGAACACCATTCCGGGACCGTGATCGTATTCCCGGCGCCGGTTCTCATCCGTATGAGTCTCCTTCCCGCCGCCGACCGTCCCGGCTCTCGTATGATCTCAATTATATTCATGACGCAAATATAATAAAATTCCGGGAAACATGGAAACGTTTCCCGGGATTTTTTTAGCGTTTGTTTTGCTTCCCCGCCGGTTTACCTTACCGTGTTCGCGACTGTCACGGCGCGGAGGACCGCGGCCTTGTTATACGACATCATCTCGATGATAATCCCCTCCCCGCACGAGCAGTCGTCAGCTATCAATTCGGCCAGCCCGTTATATTTTCCGGACCCCGGCGCGCCGATGTTCACCATCTCCGTCTGCCGATTCGCGCCACTCGCTCTGTCCTTCGCCACGTCCGGCGACATAAGCGCAATCTGCCCGCCGATCTCGCGCCGGACGCCGTCGCCGAACAGCGGGACGCATCTGCCGTCGTCATCCCACGGCAGAACACGCGTCCCGCACAGTAACAGGGAATTGCCGATCCGCCGCGGCGCGCCCTTCGCCGACGTCAATGAGCTGCAACATGAGAAATCGGCGAAGTCGCGGACGACATCCGGCGATCCCGTCAGGTCGTTGACCTCTGTCCGCCATGCGGCGCCGCCGGCTGACGTATGTGACACGAACCTCGCGACACCGAAGTCGTCACACTCCCGCGGCGCGCCCTCAAACGACCGCAGTGGACGGAATCCGGATTCCGGGCCGGCCGGATCATAGTAGAATATATAATACGGCTTCTCGCGCGGCGGCGCCGGAACGATCATATAACTCCCGTCCACGTACGACGGCGACCCGACGAGCGTCCCGTCCGCGCGCGGCATCGCGTACACCCAGAAGCTGCTGCTGTTATGATTTATCCCGTCAGGATAAACCGGGACAATCGCGTACTCGTGTATATTCGCCGGGATCTTGTCGAGATCCAGTATGACGCCGGTGAAGCCGCCGCGGACCGTGACATACACACAGAACATGTCATCCGTCCTGTCGAACCGTATCCTGTGACCGAACATGTTCCCGCGCCGCCGGATTGACGTCGACATGTTACAATCTGAATCAAAATAATAACATACCGCCGGGACGAGCGACCGTTCGAATTCGGCCATCTCCACGGCGGCCTGATCCATGTCGCCGAACGTGTCCGTGTAGTCGACGTCGGACATGTCCGAAAAGTCGAACCCCTCGCGTATTGCCGCGCCGACAGATGTCCGCGCGTCCGCGTCCCATATGTATGTGTCTGTCATGCGGTCCGCCATGATATTCGTCATGTCCTGTGTTTTGTTTGTTACAGCCGCGGCCATTTGATCACCTCTTGCACATTTTTTATTCCGTCGACGGAGGACGGCGCGCCTAATGTGTCGTCATAATTTTTCGTGATGATCTTGACGCAAACACAGCCGGACCGCGATTTTATCCGCCACGGGACGCCGTACTTCTCTGTGAACCGCCTCAGCCCGCCGGCGCCGTCCTTTAGCAGGACACTGCAGTACAGGACCGTGATCCATCGGTCCATGGAGAGGACCTTGTCCGCGTCCCACGTCATGATCCGGCCGGCGTCGGGATCGTCGTCCATGCTGATCAGATCCGACGATCCGACGTCGATCCGGTCCGCCAGCGCCGCGTTCGTGATCCGCATGTCACGCCGGAGCGCGTCCGCGAAAGCCGACACCATCTCCGCGTTCTCGTCAATACTGGAAAATGTATCAGTGTAGTCGACGTCCGACATGCCGGATAAATCAATTTTCTCGTTTAACATTTATAAAAACCGAATAATTTTAATCTTATACCAGCCCGTTCATCACGCACAGCCATTTCGCGCACGCGGCCGCGTCGCCGTACACCGTCACGCGCGCCCGGGCGGCGGACAGATCCGGGAACATCATGCCGTACAGTCCCTGCGGCCAGTTCCGCGGGGAGCCGGAGCCCAGCCACATGGACGACGACTCCGACTTCCGCCGGCCGGCGACGTTCGCGCCCGGATGCGGGACGTCGACTTTGATCTCGCCGCACCGCCGGGACACCCCGTCCGTGAACGCCGGCACGACGTTCCCCTTGCCGTCCCACAGGAACGACGTCGTCGGACGCTGCATCTTCCTCGCATCCGGGAACGTCACGGTGAAGTTGTTGCCGACCCGTTCCGGCGCGCCGTCGAGGAAGCCCGGGCCGTAAGCGAGTCTCGGACCCGGTGCCTCCATCACGCATTCGATGTTGCCGGTGACCTCCTTCGGCGCGCCGGCAAGCGACCTGCAGACAGACGGCCTGAGGCCGATGACGTCCGTCAGGCTCCCGTACACGCCGGCGTTCACGTCGCCGCCGACGAATTCGGGCGAGCCGATCAGCGAGCCGAAACGCTTGCCTGTTCCCGGCCCGGCCGGCAGTATGAACAGCTGGCATTTCGTTATGCCCGGCCCGGGCTCGAGCCGCCAGCGAGCGGACTTCGACCATGACGCCGGCGCCGCCTTGAGATCCAGCGCCGCCTCGGCGATCCTGCCGTCAGACGGGGCCGCGAACGCCGGTGTGTCGAACATCGAGGTCGTCATGACGCCCGGCGCGTCGGACAGCGTGACCGTCCATCCGTCCGCGGACGAGCCGGACACCGCGCGGGCGAACAGCGGGTCGAGGACGGGGTCGGACCCCCTGACCCACCCGTTCTTCCCGGCGGACGTGCGGACCTGCAAAAGGAGCGCCTTCCGGAGGCCGGCGGTGAACGCAGACTTCTCCGCCGCGGCCTGGTCCATGTCGCTGAAAGTATCCGTGTAGTCGACGTCGGACATGTCTGAGAAGTCGAAGCCCTCCGACACGGCTTTCCGCCGGGACGGTTTTCCGTCCTTTCCGGACGGCTCAGCCGGCCGCGTGTCGATACATATGAGACCGGACGGGGCGTCAATCCCTTTCATCGCGTTCATGTAAACCGTCCTTCAGTATGACGTCGACGCGTCGGCGATCCCGGCTTCTTTTCATCTGTCCTTTCCGGCGGTGACGGTGAAAACACGGAATTTCCCGTTCTTCTCGCGTACCACGCGCGGCAGCGTGCGATCGGCGGACCTGACGTTCACATTGCCGCCGACACGCGCCCGGCCGGGCGCCGGGAGGATCCTCTCGCACGCGCCGTCCCGGCCGGCCCGCGGGGCCGCGATGACGCCGGCCACATCGAGGTCGCCGCCGATGAACGCCGGCAGTCCGGACATGAAGTCCGGACCCTTCTGCCGCGAGCTGTTATTCGGGTCATATATGTACCTGAACTCCAGCGTCACCGACCCGTCGACATACTCCGGCGCGCCGGCGAGCGACGTCAGGGAGTCTGACTCGACATAGAGCGACGCGCCGAGGTCCAGCCTCCGCGGAGCGCCGGACATCGACTTCACCGCCGAGTTGACACGCACGTCAATGCCGGCCACCTCCGCCGGCGCGCCGTGAAGGTCCCCCGCCGCCGACGGGTTGAGCGTGATCGTGACGTCGTCGATCAGGGCGGTTACATCGCCGACGACCCCTCCGTTATCGAACACCCGTCCCGCTTTCAGCGACCATCCCCCGTACGCGTCGGCCAGCCGGGCGAACCCGCCGCGGGACAGATCGATCCCGATATTGATCTCGTACGGCGCGTACTCGGCGCCGTTCAGATCGACGTCGAGCCTGACGATCACATTGCCGCCGCCGTCGCGACTGAGCGGGTCGCCGTTGTCGTCCCGTGCCGTGAGGATCACCTTGACGTCGATGTCGGCGTCATCGCGAAGATCGCTGCCATAGTTGATCATATCCGATTCGCACGCCTTCTCCACCGCGACACACGGCCCCTCGCGGTCGTCGATATCGCTCAGCGTGTCGGTGTAGTCGACATCGGACCTGTCAGAGAAGTCGAATCCCTCATTAATCCCGCCGCTCCCGCCGCGGCGTTTCATATGGTCGCGCGACGCCTTCTGATAGCACGGATCTCACTGCGTGCTGTCTAAATAATCGGCAGGCAGTTCGCCATGTATGTCGCTGAGCGACCGGATCTCCCGCGGGACAAGATTCGCCGGGAAAAGATCCGCGCAATCCGCCCCGCCTGTGATCACATACAGCCTGATATCGGTCGGCGCCGGCGCGCCGAACTGATCGCCGATGTCAATCAGCGATCACGTCATTCATTTCGGAAGGCGGTCCACCGTCCATCGATTGAACGACGCGCCGTACATCGCGGCGATCGCGCGCCGCATTGACGACCGCGCGGCGGCAGACCGGAAATCCATGATGAGCGGGAACGAATCCCATGATGTCAACGTCTTCACCTCGTCGGTGATGAAGAACCTGATCCCCCAATTGTCACGTGGAAGGGAATAAGTCGACGTCGTCATCCATATGGACTGTTTGCTCTTAATTTGGCGGCCGGCCGGCGAGAGCGGCGTCATCGTCAGGCCGGGCGCGCGGGAGATCATCTCGGCGGCGCTTGCCGCCGTCATCAGTTCGACCCGCCCGGACGACTGGATGAACATCGGATCGAACACCGGACTGTCACATCTTATCCACTTGACATGTTTCGGCACATACATACCGCCGGCATTCAACGCCACGCCGGCGTCAGACACCCGCACCCGGGATATCCGCCGCATCCATTTAATGAAAAATTCAGGCGCGGCGCGGTATTGCATATCATTGTCATCCATGTCAGACAATGTGTCGGTATAATCGACATCGGACATGTCCGAGAAGTCGAAATCCTCGTTGATCTCCCGTCTTCATCCGTGTGTTTTATTACAAGCGTCCATAATAATTTTGTTCTTTTCTTTTTTACCGTTATATAGTAAAAATGAATAACGTAGATATAATTATTTAACACGCAAAAAGACGGGCGATTTCATGTCCCGCCCGTCTTTCCTTTCGATGATGCAGTCTTACTGCTTCGACAATTTGTCGGACAACTGGATGAGCATGTTCAGCCCCATCGCGTCCATCGCGGTGCCGCCGGCGTTTCCGGATGATCCGGTCGACACGATCCTCGGCAGCGCGACCTTTGACATCGCCTCCGCGACGCCGACCCGGGTTTTGTACTCCCACTCGGCCCTCTCCTGCGGGGTGAGGCCGGCCGCGACCTTGAGCCTGTTCGCCTCCGCCTCGGCCTGGCCCTCGGCGATTATCTTCTTCTTGTCGAACTCTGCCTTCTCAGCGGCGAGCCTTGACACCTCGCGCTCCTGTTCGGCCTTGGTGACGGCGACGGCCTTCGCCTTCTCCTGCTCCCACCGCGCCCTCGCGGCCGCTGCCTTTCCCTCCTCCTCGGCGCGGATCGACTCCTGCTGGGCGGCGGCGGACTTGGCCTTGCTGGTCTGAATGAGCATATTCGCCTCCTGCTGCTGGGCTATCTGGTTGTTGACCTGGTCGGAATATCCTATCTTAGAAATGGAAACCTGCCCTATCTCGAGCCCGTAATATCGGAACGGTGACGACTCTGATCTCTTATAGCCGCCCGGGCTGTCCGGGTCCGGGACGAGATCCGCGACCTTCGTCTGCTTCTTCTCGCCGGTGACGGGATCCTCCGTCTCGACGACGCGGACGGTGGTCTTGTAGACGCCGTTATTGAGCTGGTCTGTTATGTAGTATATAAGATCGTTCTTTTTCTCCGCGTAGGACTCGAACGCCGACATGAGCGGTCCGGACGCGTAGATGACCTTGTTGACGGTCTGCTTCACCAGGTCGGTCATGAGCCTGTCCATCCCGTTGTAGTCTGTCTGTATCCTGGCGAGGTGTTCGACGTCGGTCGGCAGTTTGACCCTGAGCGACCCGTATATGGCGCCGTCGGACGCGTCGTTGAATATCACCTGTATGGGCGACCCGATCTGCTCGCCGTTCCCGTCGGACGACCCGAACCACAGCTGCTGCGTCTTGTAATACCTGGTGACGTCGCCGAATCCCTGCCACTTGACGCCGGGCGTGGTCCAGTAGACCATGCGGCCGGTGAACGGGTACTGGTTGACGACGATCTCCTCGTTCTTCACGTTCTCCCCGAGCTTGCCGACCATGGTCAGGCCGATGAGGAGGACGACGCCGAGAATGAGCACGGCGATTTTCTTTGGTGAAACTTTCACTGACATTCTTTTCTTCTGGTTAAAAATGTTGAACAAAAATGAAAACAAAAATGAAAGGGGCGGGCGGAAAATCCCGCCCTTTCGCAAGGTGATCCGCCGGGCGTTACTCAGACGCCGGCATCTTTTTTCTTTTCCGTTTCGGGACGGACGCGGTCGTGTCGTCCACCGCCGCCGGTTCCCTCTCCGGCGCCTTGTCCCTGACGGCGTCTTCCTTCCGTGACGGATTCCCGGACGCGAACAGCCCGGCGAACGGGATCAGCGCGGACCATGACGAGAACCTCTCCCCGTCCGCGTCGACGATCCCGAACATCGCGAGCGCGACGTAACCGTAATACAGAAGCGCGCACAGGATGACGGCGCCGATTATGAGCCTGAACACCATACCGCTAGTCCTCCTTGAAAGGGTTGAGCTCAACGGTGTTCGTGTCGACGCCTATCGCCGACCCCGGCAGCACCTCGTAGAACCAGTCCTCGTCCGGGCCGTAATCCAGACGGGCGAGCTCCGGGTAGGCGGAGTCGATCCAGTCCTCGATCATGCAGGCGGCGGCGTCGGCCTCGGTGTCGTCGCCGAAGAACCTGCTGTCGTCCTCGGCCGGCAGGGACGCCGGGCGGCGGAAATCCGGGATCAGGATGTCGTGCAGGTAATGCACGCCGTGGTCCAGGTAGAGCGGGTTCGGCGTGTGCATCGCCGGGTCCGTGTAGTAGTCCGGGTCCAGTTTCTCGCAGCCGGACGGGTTGACGGTGATCATCAGCACCGCCGGGACGGACGGATAGGACGGGACGGACACCTCGCGGGCCGCGGCCTTCTCCGTCAGGACGAGATGGCTGTCCGGCGCGGGCGGATTCTCCGCGGCCGGGAGCTCGGTCTCGATGCCGAGATCTATCGGCTCCTCGCGGTCATCGTCCTCGCTCACGCCGGCCAGCGCGCTGATGAACGCCTTCGCGACATCGCTGACGAGATCGGCGACGGTGTACTCCTCATCGGCGTTTCCGTCATCATCCCGCTTTTTCACGTCGTCGGAGTTGGCGCGCCTGCCGTTCTCCGCGTTATAGCGGACCTGCCCCTCGTTGTATTCGGCGTCCGCGGCGTCCGCGGCGGTGTGGACCGACGTCAGCGTCTCGCCGGCGCCGAACTCGATCCTGTCCTTGAACAGCGACGCCACCGGGACGGCGACGTTCTGGACGTCGGTGTCGAACAGCACAAGCGCGTTATTGGCGTCCGGCTTGACTTCGGTCACGTGGCCGAGCCTGATCGAAGGGACACCCGCCTTGGCGCCGGTCACGAACCAGACCTTGTCGCCGGCCTTCACGTCTTTGAAAATCTTCTTCTTAATGTCTTCCATTGTTTGTGAAAACAGTTTTGTTTGTTTTTGAAAGCTAAAGAGTCATTCGCCGGCCTCCGGGCCGCGGCGTTCAGCCCCCGCGCCGTTTCCGCTCCCGGCGGGCGCGCGCCGGTTTCGCCACTTGTTATCCCGTTAGATGTCGCCGTGCGACTCGAACACCCATCCGTCGGACGTGTCGCCGGAGCAGCTGACCGCGAGCGTCCCGTCCGGGTATCCGGCGTCCTTCGCCTGCTCCGACATCTTCCTTGCGAGCGCGGCGGAGTCGGGGTTGTCGTCCGCCGCCATGTTCACGTACATGTCCTTGCTCGTCCTGTATTCCTTCCTTCCCTTCTCGTCGAGCGACCCGTACACCGCGACGCCGACGTCTATCGTCTTCCCGTCCGTCCTGACCCACCTGAAACCGGGATCGTTGTCCGACACGTCGAGCACCCCGCCGATTTTCAGCGGCAGGCCGTCCAGGCTCTTCAGCCTGTTGTTCCTGCAGCTGCAGTTCCCCCTGACATACTCCGGGAAATCAGTGATCTTCTCGACGTCGGAATCAAACATCCACATCGAGCCGCCGACCTTCTTCGGGAACCCGTTGGTCGACTTCAGGTTCTGCCCGATGATGTATATGTCCTTCCCGATCTCGCCGAACCTGATGTACGGCGGCAGGTCCCCGTCGGTCCTCAGGCTGATGTGGTTGGCGACGTTGATGACGCCGCCCTCGGCGATCCACCAGTCCGGCCCGCCCTCGACGCCGATGCCGGCGCCCTCGTACTCCGCGGACTCGTCGAGCCTGTCACAGAACACGCAGTGCGTGTCCATCCATTCGGTGATCGCCTTGACCTCCTGCTCGGCGTCGTTGTCGGACATCGTGTCGGTCCAGTCGTTCTCGTCCATGTTCGACATGTCGAAGGGCGACGTCTGCTCCCCGGTGTCGGGGGTCTCGTTCAAATTAAAATCAAAATTTCTCTCTTCCATATTATCTGGCGTTAAAATTCATAACGCGAATATAGCGCTTTCTTTTCATATACGGAAATATTTCCGGAAAAATTTTTTCGCTACCACCTGACGATCGGCCAATACGGATCGTCGTACAGCAGCGGCCCGCGGAAGTCGTCGTACATCGGCAACGCCGCCCACGCCCTGAACCCGGCGAAGCAGTCCGCCGCCCCGTAAAGCAGTATGGACGCGACGGTGAAGAACACAGCCATGCCGTCATAAAAGAAATAAGGGATCCCGCCCGCCATGACGGACCCGGCGTCGAGCGCCGCAAGCGCCGCCGCGATCACCGTCATCGTGTCGGCAAGCATCCGGCCGTTCGTGTACCGGCCATACATATCGCTGTTACATATTTTCCTTTCACTCATAAGCTATTGCTCTGTTTTTCCTGTTCTTTTATTGCTGAAATCCGCGCCGCGCCTTCTCCGCCTCCGCCATTATGTCGCGGCCTGACAGTTCGGACACCCGCTTCACCCACCGGACGACCTTCTTGATAAAATCCGGTGTTTCCCGGTCCGGGATCCACGTCTGATTCGACGGGTCGTCGCTCTCGCCCGCGGCATCGATGTCGTTCCCGTCGGAAATCCACACCCACTCAGCGGGCGTCTCGTATACGGAACATATACCCGGGAAGTCCGCCGCGAGCCCCATCCAGCTCTTACATGAACGCGCGTTCGCGTCCTTCCATTCCGCGACGGCGGCGGCAGCCCGCTCCGCCAGCGGGACCACGCCGTCCATCATCGACGGATACATCGCGGCCGAGTCCGAATCGTACGGCAGGCCGGTCTTCTCGCATTCCTTCCGGATGGCCGACACCCGGACGATGACGTCACCCATGCGGATTTCCTGTTCCATCTCGTCCTCGACCGATTTCCGGCGGCGGGCATACCCGTCGATCGACGTCCACGGCAGGGCGGCGTATCCAGCCTTCCTGACGACGCATCTCCTGACGGTGACGAGCGCCGCGCCCCCGCCGGACGACACGAACGACGCCGGCGACCCGTCCGGGTTGACCCACGACACGACGCCGTTGTATATGTCCGGCCTCATCGCGGACGCCCTGTCGGCGCCCTGCCGGACAAGCGCGTTCCTCACCTTGGAGACGTTGCCCCCGCACATGTACTCGACGTCGCCGTAAAGATCGACGACATACGACCTTGACGTCGGCTCAATCTCTTTCGCGGATGTTTTCGATACAGCCATATCTGATTCGTCTTTATAATCTTTTTGACTTTGACAACACGAATATAGCGCTTTCTTTTTGAATACGGAAATTTATTTTGAAAAAATATTTCATCGGCGGAAGGCGCATAATAAAAAGAAAGGGACGGAATGAAACGACATCCGCCCCGAAAGAAACGAAAATGAACCGGGGCGGGTCCTACAGCATGCCGAACGCGGCAAGCAGCGTGGCCGCGATCAGCGCGATCACGCCGGCTCCGACGCCGAAGCCGATGAACGCCATCATCCCGTCTGACCCCCGCCCCCCGGAACAGCCTTCGTCCCCGTCATAAAATTCAGGTCTCATGACTTCGGCTGTTTCTTTTTCAGGGTTATTTATCCGGCGGGACGGTTTTTATTTATTATATAAAGGAACGCACGCCATGCTCGCGCGTGTTTCCGCCATGACGCGAGCACTGTATTGGTGCGTCAGTACACTGATACACTGATACACCGGCGCCGAAACATATTAATAAAAGAAGGGCTTTTATATATAAAAGCCCCCCGCTAATATAGCCGTTTTTTCCGATATACGGAAATTTATTTGATGTCGAAAGGTAGAGGATCCGGCCGATCCGCCGATCATTTCTTCCTGTTTGGTGTATAAAAGTCCACTGATCAAAAAGTCCGCTCTTTCCTACCGGCGGTTCGCGCCGTCCAGCCACGCGGCGAATTCCGCGGCCTTGCCCGGGTCGACATACGCCTTGACCCTGACGCCGCCGTCCATCTTCACGCCCGGGAACATCGCCGCCGTCCACGCGCCGGCCGGTATCACGATCTCCGCCGGCTTCGCCTTCTCGACGCGGCCCATCTCGGACCAGTCGCTGTTATGTCACCAGCCGTTCTTTTCCACCGTCATCCCGGCCGGGACCGCCGCGACCTTCGGCCGGACATTATCTGGCGCGTTCCGCTCCGGCTGCGCCATGTGGTTATAAGCCCCGCCGGAGATGTCGACGGAAACCGGCTCGCCGACCGTCCCGTCCAGCCTTGCCATTTCCGTACATTTGTCGCCCCATGATCTGGAGACGCCGTCGGTCAGCGCCGGGGCAATCACTTGCCCGTCCGGTCCTCACAGTGTGTACATCTGGCGTCCGGGCGTATCGGAGCACATGACCATGACGCCGCCCGCCTTCTTCGGCGCGTGGTTAAACCAGCCGGCGCCGTCTACTGTCGCCAGCAGCTCCGCGTTGTAAACGGAGAAGACGCCTGTCACCTCCTCCGGCGCGCCATCCAGCGTCCGGAGCCGGGACTTCGCCGAGTACGCGCCCCGGAGAGAACTCCTCACCGGGCCGTCACTGTCGACATGGACGGTCCCCCGGACGAACCGCGGGCACCCGCGCAAGGACCCGTCCTTTCCGGGGATGACGTTGAGCGCGGTGTTGACCGTCGCCGTTCCCATCGCGCCGGAGACGAACTCCCGGACGCCGGCGGATTCGATCCTCCACCGCCCGCCGAACCTTTTCCTCCACGCGGCGGACGCCTTGTCGAGCCTGAGCGTCATCATGACCCAATACATGCTGTTCGTCATGGCGGTTCTTCTCGCCGAACCGGCCGGAAGATTGCCCGCCGCCTTTTTCGCCCACGGGTTTGTCGTGATGCCGACGGCAGACACGCCATACGCGGCCGGATCCGCCGGGTCCATCCACCCGGTGATGTCGCTGACATCAAGGGTGATGTCGCCGTTCCCGTCGATCACGCAGCATCCGATCAGCGCGAGCATCGGATCCTCCACGCTGGTGAGCTTGCCCCATGATCTCGCGACCGGATCAAGCTGCCCGGCGAACCGCCGCTTCCCGGCGCAGTCCTGCACCCACAACGCAGGCATCAGCCCCTTCGCGAACTCGCTTATCAGCTCCGCGTCCTGGTCCATGTCGCTGAACGTGTCCGTGTAGTCGACATCCGACCCGGAGAGGTCGAAACCCTCGTCCAGCCGGCCGGCGTCATATCGCCCGTATCCGTATCCTTCCATTTTGGTCATATTCATATGTGATCCCGTTTTGTCCTTTGAATTATTTATAGCGGGCGGAGATGCCGACACTTCGGACGCCGGAACGCGTAACTGATTGGGAAACCGCACAGGAAAAGCGTCAGTTACGCACCCGGACAGATCACGTAACTGACACTTTTTCCCCGATCCTTAAATTTTCCGGACGGAATTTTCGGTCCCTACGGGAAATCAATCGGGCCGTTTTCACATAAGATTCGCCGCCAGCCAGTTATATGGATTCTATAAAAACGGACCTTTCCGCCGTCAGGCCCGTAACTGACGCTTTTTTCGTCTCCCTTAAATTTTCCGGCGGCGGAATTTAAGGTTCCGATCCGATAACGCCGGAAATCGACGCCGGATATAGCGGAACGGCGTTCCCGGACCGGAAAAAACAAGGGGCGAGGCGGATCCGGACGGCCGGTATCATGAAAAATCCGGCCCGGACCGCCTAACTGGCACTTTCCCGTAAAATTTCTCAATGAGTTACGCGTCCCGGCCGTCTTCCTAACTGACGCTTTTTTCCCGATCCTTAAATTTTCCGGCCCGTCGTTTCCGCCCTTATAGGGAAATCGATCGGGCCGTTTTCATATCGACATCGCCATCAGCTCTTTATGAAAAATATCAAAAAACCGGCCGGTTCCGCGAAAAGCCCGTAACTGACGCTTTTTATTCAGTCCTTAAATTTTTCCGGAACGGGATTTAAGGTGTTTTTTATATAATAAAAAAACACCCGTCAAATATAGCGGTTTCCGGCGACATACGGAAATTTATTTTGTGTAAAAAGGTATAATCCGCCGCCGGCCGTTATCCGGCCGTTCCATACAATCCGGATAAACATCCGCCGCCGGATTCCGAACCAATTTTCATGATGTCAAAAGGTATAATCATATAACATGCTGGTATCCAATAATGACGGTATCCGGGTATACCGCCGGCGGCGACATGCCGTCATATATTAAAAATGTCAGAATCCGAAGTGACTTTATGTCATATATAAAGGCCGGCCGGCGCGGTTCCTGATTAAGGCGGGGGACGGGGACGGGCATTAAAATGTTTAGTGATACGGTGACGCGGAACGGTTTAATACTAAAGTTTTAATAAAGGGAGCCGGCGGCGTTTTAGGCGAAGGGACGGGGATGTTAAAGATCGTCAGAAATCGCCGGCGGCTGGATACTAAACTGTAGCTAAAATACTGATATTAAAACGTTTAAGTAAACGGATAGAAATGCGGGCGGCTAAAATTTTAAAAAAACAGATCTAAAATTTTTAGTTAAAAAATTTTCCGAAACGAACGGAGAGCCGCTAAGATCAGCCGCCGGACATCCAATATAAGCCGCCGGATAATGATAATATCCAATTAAATTATATTCCAATATAAGCCGCCGGATATCCCGATATCCCCCAATCGCGTGTCAAGAGGTTAATAATATGTCATAAGCCGCCCGCCCACTCACATAAGCCGCCCGCCGGATAGGATACTACGGATATCTCAATATATTCTTCCGACAATATAAGCCGCCGGCCGTGCCGAACACCGGGAACACCGGATAGAATATCGGATATGTGATGATATCCAAATTATCCAATGTCTATTATCACAATATAAACTAAACATACATACATATATAAACTTTATAAACTTAAACCGCCGGACGCACGGACCAGGTAGATGGCGGCCGGATATCCAAATCAAATCAAATCATCAAATCCAATGTATCGTCCAGCATAAGCCGCCGGATGCCGAACATATGACGCGCGCCGGAGAAAGCGGAAAGTGGCGGCGGCGGAACAAAAATAAGGATAAGACGGCGGGTTTTTACGGCGCGGCCGTTTTTTATCGCGCCGGGCGGGGGCGTTCCGGGCGGAATAAGGGCGCCGGGAGGGGTCTGCCCCCCGGAATTATCTGATTGGGAACCAGCGCGTTCCGGTCTGCGGCGGTCCGGACGGGGAAAACCCGCGGGGTCAGGGCGGAACGGCGCGGGCGGGCGGGAAACCCCCGGAAAACCGACGGAAAACCGCGTTTCCGCGCCCGGTTTTCTCACGTTTTTCACGTTTTCCACCCTGATGTGGCGCCGGGACGCGTCCGGGGGATAAATACCGGTGGAAAACAAACGGTTGCGATTGGTTATGCCGAACGACAGGCTTTCAGACAACATGGGGCGGCTCGCGAGGGCCGTCGAGGCGCTCTACCCGACCCTCTCGCGGATAGCGGGCGACAACGGGGGGCGCGGGATCGACCCGGGGATCGGGGAGGACGGGCGCGTCAGGCCGTCCGGGAGGGCAGCGGACCCGGGACGGGCCGCGGTCGTCGGGATAACCGTGACGGGCGGGTCCGCCGAGGCGGTGAAGGCGGCGCCGGGGCTGGCGGAGGCGATGGCCGCGATGAAGGCGGTCGGGGCCGGCGGGCCGGCGGCGTTCGAGAGGTCGGCCGGGGCGATGGCGAGGGCGCTGTCCGCGCTGTGCGGCCCCTCCGGGACGCGGACGGGCGCGGTCAGGGCGGCGGTGAACGCC